>OBLO01000128.1_pt1 | contig 76707 bp, 59 predicted proteins | sample 1519401 | NCBI WGS metagenome assembly OBLO01 (sample SAMEA2602897, study PRJEB22501) | metagenome | reverse complement strand
GTAGCCCGATAATGCGTAATCCGGCACGCAGCACGTTCGCTGTTGATGAGAGATTGCCCGCAATACAGACGTCAGCTTTACCCGCGCTAACCATTGCAGCGGCGAACATCAGCGGATCGTTGAGTTTTTCCAGCGCATCCGCAGGCGTTTTATCTCCCGCGCGGGCCAGCCAGCGCAGCGCAAACTCTTCGCGCATTGGCTGATTGCTTTGCGGATCGATAACCTGAATACCATCCATTGCCACCCGGTGACTGAGGGCAAACTGGCGCAGCGCAAACGGACTGGCAACGAGAATGGGATGTGCCAGACCGTGCTGGTGCAGGTAATTCGCCGCCTTCAGCACCCGGACATCCAGCGCATCCGGGAACACCACCCGTGCCGGTGAGCGTTGGGCGAGTTGACGAGCACGTTCAATGATCATTGCTTCTCCCCCAGTCGCTGTTGAATTTGGTTAACCGTCAGCGGATGCTTCGCAACGCTCAGAATCATCATCACGTAGACCGTACTGGAAAGGCGGTTGAGCGCCTGCATAATGTCCGGTCGCATAACCTCAAAACTGCGAGTGATGAACACCTGGGCCGCCACCGTCTCCGTTTCACGGACTTTGGTACGCAGCAGATTAAGCAGCGCGCAATCACGTCCGTGGCTGGCTTCAGGCACCAGATGGTCGTGGTCCAGATAGCGCAGCGGTTGATGCGAAAGACGGTGTAAATCTTCGTCACTTAACCCCACGACAGCTTGTGCTGCCAGCGGCTCATCCATGGCGTCAGCGCGCATAATATTGCCCAGGCGCGAGCGGATATCCGCCAGCCACGGCTGCCACGGTTCTGCCATCTCAATCTGCAACCACACAGCCAGGGCGATGGTGCTGTCCAGCGCGGCGCGAAATCCCAGCCGAGGGTCACTTTTGGCGACCATCTTGTCCGCCGTCAGATGCGTCAGGGTGTCCGGTTTCTTCGCCACCGGTTGATGGCACAGTTCGCAGCTGGCCTGTGGATGCGTATCACTGCTGGTTAACCCATGCACCGGCTGCGGCTGCTGTTCTTCATCATCAATAAACAGGCTGCCCTGCTCGTCGATAAACTTAATACGCAGATGTCGGCTTTCCAGTAATTCCCGGGCAGACGGCGTCAGGCGAGCGTCAGCGGGGAGATGAATTTCAGCCCCTTCGCTAAGCGTATGATTCGCTCTGAGCCATGCTTCGGTAATGAAATCCTTCATACATCCGCCTTAGCAGGACTGCCAGTTCGCAGGCCAGGCCACATACAGAAACTTCACCGTCGATGGCGTACCAAATTCGATGCTGGAACCTTTCGGGATAAACATTACGTCCCCGGCTTTTGCAATCATGGTTTCGCCTTCGTGGCGAACGTGCAGCTCGCCTTCCAGAATCATGTCGATTTCGTCGTAGTTCAGCGTCCATGGGAAAAAGGCGTTATCCCACTGCATAAACCCGGCGGCCATGCTGCTACCGTCCTGGTCGGTCACCAGATCGGTTAAGCCCACGCAGTGCGGCTGCGCGCCGTCAAAACGACCAAACTTCACGCTGCTGCCGTCGATGACTTTGACGCCGCCTTTGCCGGTTACCGAGTTAAAACTCGGCTGCATTCCGCCCTGCTCCAGCGACTGCTTCTCCTTCATAACTTTGTCCATCAGCTGGGCGACCAGGCTTTCGGTAAACTGCCCTTCCGGTAACTGCGCAATGATGGTTTCGCGAATGCGCTGGCTTTCCGTTTTGCCATCATCAACCGCCGCCGGTACAGCAGCAGTTGGCGCGGATTCATCGCATTCACTGATGGTAACGCCCAGCAGCTCCGCAACTTCGCGCGCCTCCGGGGTAATGATGCTGGCGCGCAGAACAACCGACATTTCCTGTTCGCCGCGTGCGTGGGCCGCACGAATATCGTTAGCTGTGATGAGTTTTTTCACCTGCCCTTTCCTCCTTTTGGCTGAGCTCAGTCAGATAATCCACCAGGTGCTGCACGCTGCGCGGGTCATGGCTATTGAGCTCAAAAATCGGCTCCTGAAACCCCATCCCGCGAAGTAGTTGTCGCGTTGCGGCGACGTCGGCATCCGGCATGTCCGTTTTACTGATAACGGCGATTTGTCGTTTACTGGCGCCGATATCCAACAGCCCGGCAGGTAAGCGACTTTCTTTATCATTTGCCGCGTGTATATAAATCAACGTATCGACATCCTGCAGCGTGGTAATTAAGGCGTGATACCAACGCGGATGGCTAAAATATTCCCCTGGCGTATCGATATCGCCATTTTCATTAAACTCCACGGCCTGTGTTTTTCTGGCGAGGGAATAATTCCCCTGTAGCGCATTAAAGAGCGTTGTTTTCCCCGCCCCCACCGTACCGACAAATGCAATACGTTTCATCGCCGCCTCTGATTAACTTTTTGTCAGGTTGCACAAAGTGAAATTTAATAATCGACCCAGACCGCTTACCGTCTGTAATAACGCTTCTTCTACTGCGCCTACCGAACCGTAGATCACCAGTGCGCCGCTGAATCTATCGAGAAAACCGATATGTACATCCGCCGCCTTCATGGCTAAGTCACCGGCAATCATCGCGGTTTCGCCTGGCGTCAGCGTCATGATGCCGATAGCGCCCGCTTCGGGAACGCCGATCTTTTTCGCTAATTCCTCGCCGGGGTGCGCAATGAGATGCGCCAGCGTGACCTGTTTCCCCGGCACAAATTCCTGAATAATGCGTTCTTTTTCCATTGCTCACCGCCTCCGCTAAAACTGCCCTCATCGTGGCAATTTTTTGTCAGAGTAAATAACAAAATTCGGCAACCAGGTTTAAAAGGTGAAGTAGATCACTAAGAAAGGGAAAATAAAAAGGCGCGGGAGAAACCCGCGCCGGAAATAAATTAAAGTGAAATTACAGCGGCTGCGTTTGGGCTTCTACAACCGCCAGCGCCACCATATTAACGATACGACGAACAGAGGCGATCGGCGTTAATACGTGAACCGGTTTCGCAACCCCCATCAGCACTGGGCCAACCGTAACGCCTTCAGAACTGGAAACGCGTAGTAAGTTGTAACTAATACGGGCCGCTTCCATATTTGGCATCACCAGAATATTCGCTGAGCCTTTCAACGGACTGTCCGGCATGCGGTCATTACGGATGCTTTCCACCAGCGCGGCGTCGCCGTGCATTTCGCCGTCAATCATCAACTCTGGCGCGCGCGCCTTAATCAGCTCCAGCGCGTCGCGCATTTTGCTGGCCGACGGACAGTTAGAGGAACCAAAGTTGGAGTGCGACAGCAACGCCACCTTCGGTTCGATACCAAAGCGACGCACGGTCTCTGCCGCCATCACGGCGATTTCCGCCAGTTGCTCAGGCGTAGGATCGTCGTTGACGTAGGTATCGGCGATAAAGGTGTTACCGCTTGGCAGCAGCAAGGCGTTCATCGCCCCGGCAGTATGCACGCCGTCGCGATGGCCAAATACCTCTTTTACCACACTGAAGTGCTCATGATAGTCGCCAATCGTACCGCAGATCATCGCATCCGCTTCGCCGCGCTGTACCATGATTGCGCCAATCACCGTAGTGTTGGCAATCACCGCACGCTGCGCCTGCTCCTGGGTAATCCCACGACGCTTCATAATCTGGTAGTACTCGCTCCAGTACTCTTTAAAGCGCGGATCGGACTCATTGTTGACGATTTCAAAATCGACGCCCGCTTTGATCTGCAGACCCAGTTTCTGGATACGCATTTCAATAACGCTTGGACGACCTATCAGGATCGGTTTTGCCAGCCCTAACGTGATCAGCTCCTGGGTAGCGTGCAGTACGCGCGCTTCTTCCCCTTCGGTCAGCACCACGCGCTTCGGCGCTTTGCGTGCCAGGGAGAAAATCGGCTTCATGAACAGGTTGGTTTTGTAGACGAATTCAGTCAGCTTATCGATGTAAGCGTCAAAGTCGGCAATCGGACGCGTTGCCACGCCGGAGTCCATCGCCGCTTTCGCCACCGCGGGGGCGATTTTGACGATCAGACGCGGGTCGAACGGTTTCGGAATGATGTATTCCGGGCCGAAGCTCAGGTCCTGATCGCCATAAGCAGAGGCCACCACTTCACTCTGCTCAGCATGCGCCAGCTCAGCAATCGCGTGCACCGCCGCCAGTTTCATCTCTTCGTTGATGGCCGTCGCACCAACGTCCAGCGCACCGCGGAAGATGAACGGGAAGCACAGGACGTTGTTAACCTGGTTCGGGTAGTCTGAACGACCGGTACAGATGATGGCGTCGGAACGCACCTCTTTTGCCAGCGGCGGCAGGATTTCCGGCTCCGGGTTGGCGAGTGCCAGAATCATTGGCGCACGCGCCATCTTCTTAACCATTTCCTGCGTCAGCACTTTCGGGCCCGAGCAGCCGAGGAAAATATCTGCGCCGTCAATGACATCATCCAGCGTACGCTTACCGTCATCCACCACCGCGTAAGCCGCTTTGGTTTCCGCCATGTTCGGTTCGCGGTCTTTGTAAATCACACCTTTGGAGTCACAGACCACAATATTGTGTTTCTGCATACCCAGCGCTACCAGCAGGTTCATACAGGCAATCGCCGCCGCACCTGCACCAGACACCACCATGCGCACGTCAGAGATATTTTTCTCAACCACCCGCAGACCGTTCAGAATAGCGGCTGTACTAATGATTGCCGTACCGTGCTGATCATCGTGGAAGACCGGAATATTCATGCGCTCGCGCAGTTTTTGCTCAATGTAGAAGCACTCCGGCGCTTTAATATCTTCGAGGTTGATACCGCCAAACGTGGGCTCCAGGGCCGCAACCACATTGATAAACTTATCCGGATCGAGTTCATCGACTTCAATGTCGAACACGTCGATCCCGGCGAATTTCTTAAACAGAACGCCTTTACCTTCCATCACCGGTTTGCCGGCCAACGCGCCAATGTTGCCGAGACCCAGCACCGCTGTGCCGTTGGAAATAACCGCAACCAGGTTGCCGCGCGCGGTATATTTGTAGGCTGCCAGCGGATCCTTTTCAATTTCAAGACACGGTGCAGCCACGCCCGGCGAGTAGGCCAGCGCCAGGTCGCGCTGCGTTGCCAGAGGCTTGGTCGGAGAAACCTGGATTTTACCGGGTACCGGAAATTCGTGGAAATCGAGGGCGCTTTGTTTTAACTGGTCATCCATCTTGTTGTTCCTTTCACGTATCTATCAAAAAAGTGGCGCGGGTAACCATTCTACTGAGCCGCACATTATCACCTCAGTCAACGGTACAAACTTTGAAGGTCCCCAAACTCTCACCATTCAAAGAAAGAATTTGTTATCAATTTATAACAACCATGTTACCTGCTTAATCCAGCAATACCATGCCTGTCTGCTATGCTTTTTGCTGACAACGCCCGCAATTTTCCCAAAAGTGTGAATCACAACACGCATCTAACACTTTACTTTTCAAGGAGTATTTCCTATGACCCGTAAAGAGCTTGCCAATGCCATTCGTGCGCTAAGTATGGATGCCGTCCAAAAAGCTAACTCCGGCCACCCTGGAGCACCAATGGGGATGGCCGATATCGCCGAAGTTCTGTGGAACGATTTTCTACGCCATAACCCGACCGATCCCACCTGGTACGATCGTGACCGGTTTATTCTGTCCAACGGCCACGCCTCAATGCTGCTTTACAGCCTGTTGCATCTTTCCGGTTACGACCTGCCGATCGAAGAATTAAAGAACTTCCGTCAGCTCCATTCGAAGACGCCAGGGCACCCGGAAATTGGCTACACGCCGGGCGTGGAAACCACGACAGGACCGCTGGGTCAGGGTTTAGCCAACGCCGTCGGTATGGCCATTGCCGAGCGTACGCTGGCAGCGCAGTTTAACCAGCCGGACCATGAGATTGTTAACCACTTTACCTGGGTCTTTATGGGCGACGGCTGTCTGATGGAGGGTATTTCACACGAGGCTTGTTCGCTGGCGGGCACGCTGGGGCTTGGCAAACTCATCGGCTTCTACGATCATAACGGCATCTCAATTGACGGTGAAACCGACGGCTGGTTTACCGACGATACTGCAAAACGCTTTGAGGCTTATCACTGGCATGTGGTGCACGACATTGACGGCCATGACCCAGAGGCGGTGAAAAAAGCCATTCAGGAAGCGCAGGCTGTTACCGATAAACCATCGCTGATTATCTGCCGCACGGTGATCGGTTTTGGATCACCAAATAAAGCAGGGAAAGAGGAAGCGCACGGCGCTGCGCTGGGCGAAGAAGAGGTGGCACTGACCCGGCAGAAGCTGGGGTGGCATCATCCTGCTTTTGAGATCCCCAAAGAGATTTACCGGGCGTGGGACGCACGCGAGAAAGGCGAAAAAGCGCAACAGGGCTGGAAGGAGAAATTCGCAGCTTACCAACAAGCCTACCCGGAACTGGCGGCAGAGTTTACTCGCCGGATGAGCGGTGGGCTGCCGGAAAAGTGGGAAGAAACAACCCAGAAATATATTACCGAGCTGCAGGCCAATCCGGCCAAAATCGCCACCCGCAAGGCCTCGCAAAATACCCTCAACGTTTACGGGCCTATACTGCCTGAGCTGCTTGGCGGATCGGCGGATTTGGCCCCCAGCAACCTGACCATCTGGAAAGGCTCTTCCTCTCTTAAAGAGGATCATGCAGGAAACTACATCCACTACGGCGTGCGGGAATTTGGCATGACCGCGATTGCCAACGGTATCGCCCATCACGGGGGCTTCGTTCCGTACACCGCTACGTTCCTGATGTTTGTCGAATATGCCCGAAATGCCGCGCGTATGGCGGCACTGATGAAAGCCCGACAAATCATGGTTTATACCCACGACTCGATTGGCCTGGGGGAAGATGGTCCTACGCACCAGGCCGTTGAACAGCTCGCTAGCCTGCGCCTGACGCCTAATTTCAGTACCTGGCGACCGTGCGATCAGGTTGAGGCGGCGGTAGGCTGGAAGCTGGCAGTCGAACGTCATGACGGGCCAACGGCGCTGATCCTCTCGCGGCAGAATCTGGCACAGGTTGAGCGCACGCCTGAGCAGGTGCAGCAAATTGCCCGCGGCGGCTATGTGCTGAAGGATGGCGGCGGTAAGCCGGATGTTATTTTGATTGCTACCGGTTCAGAAATGGAAATCACGCTGCTGGCAGCGGAAAAACTGACCGGAGAAGGTCGTAACGTGCGAGTGGTTTCTCTGCCCTCAACCGATATCTTCGACGCCCAGGATGAGGCGTACCGGGAATCGGTCCTGCCAGCAAACGTCAGCGCTCGCGTGGCGGTAGAAGCAGGAATTGCTGACTACTGGTACAAATATGTCGGGCTGAAAGGGGCAATTGTTGGGATGACGGGTTATGGAGAGTCGGCTCCAGCGGACAAATTGTTCCCGTTCTTCGGCTTTACGGTAGATAACATCGTCGACAAAGCGCACAAGGTGCTTAACGCGTGATCCACAGTGTGGGCCAGGCATCTGGCCCATGCCAGTTATCGCAGCTTGGCTCCTGGGCATAGCGCACCAGGCGAAAACTTTGACCGTCGTAGCGCCAGCGGGTCTGGATACCGCAATCTGCCAACCCTCGTCCTTTAGCGAGGGTGACCAGCTCCCGCGACTTCTCGTCAAACGTAGCGTTGGTCAGCTCCATATCGCGACTTTCTGCATCCGTTTTAAACGGCAGGCTTAACCGTACCGCGCGTGAAGTCAACGGAGTCGTACGTGAAACCAGCCACGCCAGATCGATGGTGTTATACGCCCCGGCCTCACAACCAATCATCAGCAGCGCTTTATCATCCGTTAGGGCCGTGACGCGCATCTCGCGACGCAGCGGATCGATAGAGCAGCGAATACCGTTGATCCGCCAGTTACCATAGTCCAGCAGTTCACTGCGCTCCTGCTGCGTGAGAGGCGTTGGCGTTGGATTAATGACCGCTACACCTTTCAGCGCGGGGGCCGGAGGTACGCTGAGCGGAGGCTCGTCACCTTTTTCAATCCATGCAGTTTCGCTCCCCACCCGTTTTTGCTGGGCGTCGATAAACAACAACGCGGCTTTTAGCCCGGCCAGCGAAAGGTTTTGCGCACCTTTTTGCAGGGTAATCGCCTTCGCGTCCTGTACGGTTTGTAAAAATGCGCTGATGGTGGCGGGATCATCGGTCGTCAGCTGCCAGGGAGTTATGCGCCAGTGCTCGCCGCTCAGCGAGAGTGGCGCACCATCCAACAGCAGACGCGGCGCAATATCACTCTCTTTGACGCTGGACGATTCCAGCCCGCCCAGCTCAATACGCAACACGGCGTCAGTATGTGCCCCAGCGCTGCGGCTCAAGGTCATGACCAGGCCGTGGTGCTCACCGGTATTACGCGCCACGCAAAAATTTTGGTTATTACACGTTACCTGCCAGTCAGAAAACGCCTGTTGCGCGGGCGCAGCCCACAGCAATCGGGCGGGTAGCAACCCGAGCAGGAAAAGGAGAATAACGCGATAGCGCATGGACGGTACAACCCCGAAGTCAAAACACACAGCCTAAGCGGTATCTTCCTTGCGCGACTGATGTGGCTCAATAAGAATCGTCGGATTGGCCGTAAATTTGTAAAGAAATATAAATCCCGCGCATTAGTCCATGAGATGCGATGACTGCAAATAGTTCAGCAATAGCACCGTTTTACCGTCACGGATCTCACCCGTTTTGATCATTTCCAGCGCCTGTGTGAACGGCAGTTCCAGAACTTCAATATCTTCATCTTCCACGCCGCCCCCCGCGTTTGTCCGCTGACTGTCACGGTATTGCGCGATGAAGAAGTGGATTATTTCCGTCACACCGCCCGGCGACATGTATAGCTCAAACAGTTTACGTACTTCACCCACTTCAAAGCCGGTCTCTTCAATCGCCTCTTTTCGAATACATGCTTCCGGTTCGTCGTTATCCAGCAGCCCGGCGCAGGTTTCAATCAGTTGACCGTCTTCGTTACCGTTGACCCATGTCGCAACGCGAAACTGGCGGATGAGCACCACCGTTTTCTTCTCCGGGTTATACAGCAGGATTGTGGCGCCGTTACCACGATCGTAAACCTCACGTTTGTGACGGATCACCTCTCCATTCTTACGGGTCAGGTCATAAGTGATATTGCGCAGGACGAAGTAGTTATCGGAGAGGACTTTATCTTTGATGAGGGTAATTTTTTGCGACATACCGGCTCCACAGCAAGAAGTGAGAAATAATACTACGCCGTGAAACCGGGTTTGTCTTGGAACAATGTAGGCCTGATAAGCAAAGCGCCATCAGGCATGCATGCGGCACATTGCCGGATGGCAACGCTAACGCGTTTTATCCGGCCTACTCGCCGATTAATGAGATTTGACTGATTTTACGCCCAGCCAGTCGACGATCCCCTGGGCGGCGTGCCGCCCTTCCGCCATGGCCGTCACCACCAGGTCTGCACCGCGTACCGCATCGCCACCGGCAAAGATTTTCGGGTTACTGGTTTGATAACGGTATGCACTTTCAACATCGGCGGCAATGCGCCCCCAGTTATCGACCTTAACGCCATGCGACTCCAGCCACGGCATGCCGTGTGGGTGAAAACCAAACGCCATAATCACCGCATCTGCGGGCATGACAAACTCACTCCCGGCAATGGGAACCGGGCGACGACGGCCCTGCGCATCAGGTTCGCCAAGTTGGGTACGTAAGAAACGCACACCGCTGACTCGCCCATCGGCATGCAACACCAGCTCAACCGGCTGAACGTTAAACTCGAAATTTGCCCCCTCTTCCCGGGCGTTCTTCACCTCTTTTTTCGAGCCGGGCATGTTGGCTTCATCACGACGATAGGCGCAGGTCACCTGGCTTGCGCCATGACGCAGGGCGGTTCGCACACAGTCCATTGCCGTATCGCCTCCGCCCAGCACAACCACGTTTAGTCCGGCGGTGTCGATAAACGGTTCTTCAGGCAGTTCCTCCAGCCCCATCACCTGCTTGGTGTTGGCAATCAGGAACGGCAGCGCATCATACACGCCTGGCGCGTCTTCATTTGGCAGGTCCGCCTTCATGGAACGATAGGTTCCTACGCCCACGAACACGGCATCGTAATCCTCCAGCAGCTTTTCAAGCGCGACATCCTTACCCACTTCACAGTTAAGTTCAAAATGAATACCCATGGCGCTGAAGATTTCACGGCGGCGCGCCAGCAGCGATTTGTCCAGCTTGAAGGCCGGAATACCGAACGTCAGCAAACCGCCAATTTCGGGATGGCGATCGTAGACGGTGGCGCTGATACCGCTGCGCGCCAGCACATCCGCACAGGCCAGACCCGCCGGACCCGCACCGATGATGGCAACACGTTTGTCCACTTTCTGCACATGGCTTAAGTCCGGTCGCCATCCTTTACTCAGCGCCCGATCGGAGATGTAACGCTCAATATTACCGATGGTGACTGCGCCATGCTCGCTACGCACCGTGCATGCCCCTTCGCAGAGTCGATCCTGCGGGCATACACGTCCGGTCACCTCCGGCAGGCAGTTGGTCTGGTGAGAAAGCTCAACCGCCGCGTCGATATTCCCGGCTTTGACCAGTTCAATCCACTGCGGAATGTGGTTATGCAGTGGACAGGTCCATTCGCAAATACTGTGGTCGCCGCATTTGAGGCAGCGAGAGGCCTCGCGCTCCGCCTGCGCCGTACGAAACGGCAGATAGATCTCTTCAAAGCTGGTTTTCCGGGCCTCAATCGCCAGTTTATCCGGCTCCCCGCGCGCAGGCGTCGCCTGCATTTGCTCACGTTTAGTGATGACATGTGGAACAAAATCGGTAGTGCTGGCATGCCATGGCTGGCTTTCCAGACTTGCGGTACGCAGCCTGCGCGCTTTTGACAGACCGGTAAGCGAATTTTCCGTCACCAGCTGTAACGCCTGCGCCGGACAGTTTTCTACGCAGGCGGGTCCCTGTTCACGCCCCTGGCACAGATCGCATTTGTGCGCGGTAGCTTTCACCTTCCCTTTGGCGACGGGAGTGAGTACGATCTGCATCGTGCCGAAAGGACAGGCTACAACGCACGATTTACAGCCAATACACTTTTGCGGGTTCACCTGAACGCTGTCGTTATCATGGCTAATTGCCCCGTTTGGGCAGCTTCTGGCGCAGGGTGCATCTTCGCAGTGGTGGCAGGTCACCGCGCTGCGCTGCTGCTGATGCTTAATGACGGTAATTCGGGGCTGAAAATGCCGTTGGTTCAGGACATGCTGTTCGCCATTGTGAGCCATGACGCAGGCGACCTCACAGGCATGGCATCCCAGGCACTGCTGGCTATTGACCATAATAAAACGATTCATGGCTTCCTTCTTTTTTGGTTGCAAAAACCTTATTCTTTATAAGAGTGTTATTAACCGACACGGAAGGAAGCGGCAATGTTCATTTGCCCAGGAAGCACAACTATTTATCCAGAACCTGTGGCAGATCAATTTATTTCATCGCATATGAAATTGTGTTTCAGTTACCATCCAGTTTCATGGCGTTTTATTAACATTTATCAAATACACCGCATCGTTCACGCTGTTTTCAGGCGCGACGTGTATTGTGTGAGGATGCACAAGTGACGGTAAAGCGTCCGGTTTCGGCCAGTCTGGCTAAAGCTTTTTTCTACATAGTGCTGCTGTCAATTCTCTCAACGGGTATTGCGCTGCTCACGCTGACCAGCAGCTTGCGAGATGCCGAAGCCATCAACGTTGCTGGCTCATTGCGCATGCAAAGCTACCGTCTGGGTTACGATCTACAAAGCCAGAGCCCGCAGCTTAACGCCCACCGCCAGCTTTTCCAGCAGGCGCTAAACTCGCCAGCACTACAGAATCTGAACGCGTGGTATGTGCCACAAGCGGTAAAAAGCCGCTATGGACGTCTGCATGCTAACTGGCTGGAAATGAACGCCCGCCTGATCGACGGCGATTTAAAATGGTACCAGGCCAACATCAACAACTACGTCGATCAGATCGATCTCTTCGTGCTGGCGTTGCAGCATTATGCCGAACGCAAAGTGATGCTGGTATTTGGCATCTCGCTGGCGGGCGGGATAGGCATATTCACCCTCGTCTTCTTTACCCTGCGGCGCATTCGCCAGCAGGTGGTGCGTCCACTGAATAAACTGGTGATGGCCAGTCAGCAAATTGAACACGGTCAGTTTGATATCCCACCGCTGGATACCGGTTTGCCCAATGAACTGGGATTGCTGGGCAAAACGTTTAGCCAGATGTCGAGTGAATTACACAAGCTGTACCGCTCGCTAGAAGCCTCGGTCGCAGAGAAAACCCACGATCTCCACGAAGCCAATCGCCGTCTGGAGGTGTTGTATCAGTGCTCCCAAGCGTTAAATACCAGCCAGATTGACGTGCACTGCTTCCGCCATATTTTACAGATCGTCCGCGAACATGACGCCGCGTATTTCCTTGAGCTCACCGTCGGTGATAACTGGCGGATTAGCGAAGGGACTAAAAGCCTCGAGCTGCCAATGCAAATCCTGCCAGTCACCATGCAGGAAACCGTCTACGGCGAACTGCACTGGCAAAGTCCAAACGTCAACGCTTCTACTCCGCTGCTCAACAGCGTCTCCTCGATGCTGGGACGCGGGTTGTACTTCAACCAGGCGCAAAAACATTTTCAGCAGCTGTTGTTAATGGAAGAGCGCGCGACCATTGCACGCGAGCTGCACGACTCGCTGGCGCAGGTGCTCTCTTATTTACGCATTCAGCTCACGCTGCTGAAGCGCTCGATTCCAGAGGATAACGCTCCGGCGCAAAGCATTATGGCGGATTTCTCTCAGGCGCTGAATGATGCCTATCGTCAATTGCGCGAGCTGCTGACCACCTTCCGTCTGACCTTACAGCAGGCCGATTTACCCTCCGCCCTGCATGAAATGCTGGAAACACTGCAAAATCAGACCTCAGCTAAACTCACACTCGATTGTCGGTTGCCTACGCTTGCGCTGGATGCGCAAATGCAGGTGCATCTGTTGCAGATCATCCGCGAAGCGGTGCTGAACGCCATTAAGCATGCCAGTGCGAGCGAAATTGCTGTCAGTTGCGTAACGGCTCCGGACGGCAACCACACGGTTTATATCCGCGATAACGGCATCGGCATTGGCGAGCCGCATGAGCCTACAGGGCACTATGGACTAAATATTATGCGTGAGCGGGCGGAAAGACTAAGCGGCACGTTGACCTTCTCTCAACCTTCTGGAGGGGGAACGTTGGTGAGCATCAGTTTTCGTTCGGCTGAATCAGACAGTGAGCTAACGTAAAGAACCGCAAAGCGCCGTCGGGTCTGGATCCAGGCCTGACGGCGTTGGCACGAAAGGTATGCTGTAAACGGGCATGATAATTTACATTATCTTCTTTTTTTCTCCACGTTTGACCCGTACCTTGCCGCTAAAGTGAAGCAAGCCATACCCATAACGATACGCAGAAACACGAGGTCCTCTTTTAATGGCGAATTTTTTCATCGATCGCCCCATTTTTGCCTGGGTGTTAGCTATCCTGTTGTGCCTGACAGGAGCCCTGGCTATTTTTTCACTGCCCGTTGAACAATATCCCGATCTGGCACCGCCAAACGTGCGGGTCACCGCCAACTATCCTGGCGCCTCGGCTCAGACTCTGGAAAACACCGTCACCCAGGTTATCGAGCAGAACATGACCGGTCTCGATAACCTGATGTACATGTCATCGCAGAGCAGCGGGACAGGTCAGGCTACGGTTACGTTGAGCTTTGTTGCCGGAACCGATCCTGACGAGGCAGTCCAGCAGGTGCAAAACCAGCTGCAATCGGCAATGCGTAAACTGCCGCAGGCGGTACAGGATCAGGGAGTTACGGTGCGTAAGACCGGGGACACCAATATTCTGACTATCGCCTTTGTCTCCACCGATGGCTCAATGGATAAGCAGGACATCGCCGACTACGTCGCCAGTAACATTCAGGATCCGCTCAGCCGTATTAACGGCGTGGGGGATATTGACGCTTACGGCTCACAGTACTCCATGCGTATCTGGCTTGACCCGGCCAAACTGAACAGTTTCCAGATGACCGCTAAAGATGTGACCGATGCTATCGAGTCACAGAATGCGCAGATTGCCGTCGGACAACTTGGCGGTACGCCTTCGGTGGACAAGCAGGCGCTGAACGCGACGATCAACGCCCAGTCGCTACTGCAGACTCCGGATGAATTCCGCGCCATTACGCTACGCGTCAACCAGGATGGTTCAGAAGTTAAACTGGGCGATGTGGCAACGGTCGAAATGGGGGCTGAAAAGTATGATTATCTCAGCCGCTTTAATGGAAATCCTGCCTCTGGCCTGGGCGTGAAGCTGGCTTCAGGCGCCAATGAAATGGCGACAGCAACGCTGGTCATTAACCGTCTGAACGAGCTGTCACAATATTTTCCGCACGGGCTGGAATATAAGGTGGCGTATGAAACCACCTCCTTTGTTAAAGCCTCAATCATCGACGTGGTAAAAACCCTGCTGGAAGCTATTGCACTGGTATTCCTCGTGATGTACCTGTTCCTGCAAAACTTCCGCGCCACGCTGATTCCCACCATCGCCGTTCCCGTCGTCCTGATGGGTACCTTCTCCGTGCTTTACGCCTTTGGCTATAGCGTTAACACCTTGACGATGTTTGCGATGGTGCTGGCGATCGGTCTGCTGGTCGATGACGCCATTGTGGTTGTGGAAAACGTCGAGCGTATTATGAGTGAGGAAGGACTCTCACCGCGGGAAGCGACACGGAAATCGATGGGACAAATCCAGGGTGCGCTGGTCGGTATCGCCATGGTGCTGTCAGCGGTGTTTATCCCGATGGCCTTCTTCGGCGGCACTACCGGGGCTATTTACCGCCAGTTCTCGATTACTATTGTTTCCGCGATGGTGCTGTCTGTTCTGGTGGCGATGATCCTGACCCCCGCTCTGTGCGCCACCCTGCTCAAACCGCTGCATAAGGGCGAGCATCACGGACAAACCGGTTTCTTCGGCTGGTTTAACCGGATGTTTAATCGCAACGCCGAGCGCTACGAAAAAGGCGTCGCCAGAATTCTGCACCGCAGCCTGCGCTGGATACTGATCTACGGCCTGCTGCTCGGCGGAATGGTTTTCCTGTTCCTGCGCCTGCCAACCTCCTTCCTGCCACTGGAAGACCGCGGCATGTTTACCACCTCGGTACAGTTGCCCAGCGGCTCCACACAGCAGCAAACATTGAAAGTGGTTGAGGAAGTGGAGAAGTATTACTTCACCCATGAGAAAGACAACATTATGTCAGTCTTTTCCACGGTCGGTTCTGGCCCTGGCGGGAACGGTCAAAACGTGGCACGTATGTTTGTCCGCTTAAAAGACTGGGATGAGCGCGACACCACTACCGGGACCTCTTTCGCCATCATCGAACGTGCGACCAAAGCCTTTAATAAGATTAAAGAAGCCCGCGTCTTCGCCAGCAGCCCTCCGGCTATCAGCGGCCTCGGAAGCTCTGCCGGTTTCGATATGGAGCTGCAGGATCACGCCGGTGCGGGCCATGATGCGTTAATGGCCGCGCGCGACAAACTCATTGAGCTGGCAGGGAAAGACACGTCCCTGACCCGCGTTCGTCATAACGGTCTGGACGACAGCCCACAGTTGCAAATTGATATCGATCAGCGCAAAGCCCAGGCGCTGGGCGTTTCCATCGACGACATCAACGACACATTGCAAACGGCCTGGGGTTCCAGCTACGTCAATGACTTTATGGACCGGGGTCGCGTGAAGAAGGTTTACGTGCAGGCGGCAGCAAAATATCGCATGCTCCCGGACGACATTAACTTGTGGTACGTCCGCAATAACAACGGTGGCATGGTGCCTTTCTCGGCCTTTGCGACTTCACGCTGGGAAACCGGTTCACCACGTCTGGAGCGCTATAACGGCTACTCCGCGGTCGAGATTGTCGGCGAAGCCGCGCCTGGCGTCAGTACCGGTACGGCAATGGACATAATGGAATCGCTGGTGCGCCAGTTACCGACAGGGTTTGGCCTCGAATGGACTGCGATGTCTTATCAGGAACGGCTATCTGGCTCTCAGGCCCCTGCCCTGTACGCCATTTCTCTGCTGGTCGTGTTCCTGTGTCTGGCGGCACTGTACGAAAGCTGGTCGGTACCCTTCTCCGTCATGTTGGTCGTGCCGTTGGGGGTCATTGGTGCGCTACTGGCGACCTGGATGCGCGGCCTGGAAAACGATGTGTATTTCCAGGTCGGGTTACTTACCGTTATCGGGCTATCGGCGAAGAACGCAATATTGATTGTTGAATTCGCCAATGAGATGAACGAGAAAGGACACGATCTGCTCGACGCCACGCTCCATGCTTGTCGCCAACGTTTACGCCCAATTCTGATGACGTCACTGGCGTTTATCTTCGGGGTGCTGCCGATGACCATCAGCAGTGGCGCTGGCTCCGGCGGTCAACATGCGGTGGGGACTGGCGTAATGGGCGGGATGATTTCAGCCACTATCCTGGCGATTTACTTCGTTCCCCTGTTCTTTGTGCTGGTGCGCAGACGCTTCCCATTGAAGCCACGCCCAGAATAATCGGACACAAAAAAGGCGACTTACGTTGAGTCGCCTTTTTTTATCCTTTACAGGACATGAATTTCTTCCAGAAAATTATTTACGAAGCATCACTTCGATAAAATCTTTCCAGTTCCCCAGTTCACGTTCAATCATAACAACCTCTCTTATTATTATGGGCATTCTACGAAATCATCATCATTAAAAGAAGGCAATTTAACCGATGGTTGCGATTGATTCCTCCAGTGTTTGGGGTTTATGTGATCACTATGCGCTATACCCATAAATTTTATGTGACTTACTGCAATATTTTGAAATATTCATACATCATCTACTACTTTTGCAATTCTGATGGAAAAACAGGCTGATGCAAACAGGCAGATTCTGATTTCTAGTTATACGGTATTTTTTGGAGCTTTCAGGAATCATTATTCACTGTTGTTCAACAATGTTATATTTTTCTATAACGATTGAATGACAATATGTATTATTCATTGCCACAGAATAAAAGAATAAATATTCAAGTTACGTCAATAAGGATTCAAATGATCACCCTTTACGGCATTAAGAATTGCGACACGATTAAAAAAGCCAGACGCTGGTTGGAGGCTCAAGGTATTGACTACCGCTTTCATGATTATCGCGTCGACGGTCTGGACAACACGCTATTACAGTCCTTTATCAGCGAATTAGGTTGGGAGGCGCTGCTCAATACGCGTGGAACCACCTGGCGTAAACTCGATGAATCTACGCGCAGTCAAATCACCGATGCGGCTTCCGCCGCCGCGTTGATGATTGAAATGCCAGCAATTATCAAACGCCCATTGCTCTGCGCGCCGGGTAAGCCTATGCTGCTTGGTTTCAGTGAATCCAGTTATACTCTGTTTTTTAATGAGGTGTAGTCTATGTCGTGCCCGGTCATTGAGCTGACACAGCAGCTTATTCGCCGTCCTTCCCTGAGCCCGGATGATGCCGGGTGCCAGGCGTTAATGATTGAACGCCTGCGCGCGGTAGGTTTTACCGTTGAGCGAATGGACTTTGGTGACACACAGAATTTTTGGGCATGGCGCGGTAAAGGTGAGACCCTGGCATTTGCCGGTCACACCGACGTAGTGCCTGCCGGCGATGTCGACCGCTGGATCAATCCACCGTTCGAACCGACCATTCGCGATGGCATGTTGTTCGGGCGTGGCGCTGCCGATATGAAGGGTTCACTGGCGGCGATGGTCGTGGCCGCAGAACGTTTTGTCGCCCAGCATCCAAACCATCAGGGTCGTCTGGCCTTTTTGATAACGTCTGACGAAGAAGCCAGCGCCAAAAACGGCACCGTGAAGGTGGTTGAAGCGCTGATGTCGCGTAATGAACGACTGGATTATTGCCTGGTGGGTGAGCCATCCAGCACGGAAATCGTTGGCGACGTGGTGAAAAATGGACGTCGTGGTTCACTGACCTGCAACCTGACCATTCACGGCGTGCAGGGCCACGTAGCCTATCCGCATCTGGCCGATAACCCGGTACACCGCGCGGCCCCCATGCTCAACGAACTGGTGGCGATCGAGTGGGATCAGGGTAACGAATTCTTCCCGGCGACCAGCATGCAGATTGCCAATATCCAGGCTGGAACCGGAAGCAACAACGTTATCCCTGGAGAACTGTTTATCCAGTTCAACTTCCGTTTCAGCACTGAGCTGACCGATGAGATGATTAAAGCACGGGTTCACGCGCTGCTGGAGAAACATCAGCTGCGTTATACCGTCGACTGGTGGCTTTCCGGTCAGCCGTTCCTGACCGAACGCGGTAAACTGGTGGATGCAGTGGTGAACGCCATTGAGCACTATAATGAGATTAAACCGCAGTTACTGACTACAGGCGGGACGTCCGACGGGCGTTTTATTGCCCGCATGGGGGCGCAGGTAGTAGAACTTGGGCCGGTCAACGCCACTATTCATAAAATTAATGAATGTGTTAATGCCGCCGACCTGCAGCTGCTTGCCCGTATGTATCAACGTATCATGGAGCAACTCGTCGCCTGATGAGTGTTCCTGTAAGAGGAAATGAGCATGGACTGGCTGGCAAAATATTGGTGGATTCTGGTGTTGGTGTTTCTGGTAGGCGTGCTGCTGAACGTGATTAAAGATCTCAAGCGCGTCGATCACAAGAAATTTCTTGCCAACAAGCCGGAGCTTCCCCCGCATCGTGACTTTAACGATAAATGGGACGACGACGACGATTGGCCGAATAAGGACCAACCGAAGAAATAATTAGTAGGCCGATAAGTCCCGTAGGCCCGGTAAGCGTTAGCGCCACCGGGCATTACGTGCCGGATGGCAACGCTTCGCGTTTTATCCGGCCTACGGTGATCAATCAGATCATGGTAATCACATCATCATCGTGAGGCTTACCGCCGCTCAGCGCTTCATCAAAGTAGTGCTTCGGTACGGTAAAACGCAGATGATCGAGCGCAAACTGCATGCTGCGTTCATCAATGGCGTGCCCCAGATTTTCGACGATATCCAGCGTCACATCCCCACCAGCGCGAATTAACGCTTCCTGCGCGGCAACAGCATGAGATAACTCAATTACCCGGTCTTCACCACCGTGAATCAAATGCACCGTCGTCGCGGTGGTTGCAGCCTCTGGCAAGGTGGCATAGCGGCCATTGAAGGCGATGACCCGCGATGCCAGCCCCGGCTCAGCTTTGATGCTCTCAAGTGACATAATTGAACCCTGAGAAAAACCAATCAGCGCGGTTGCCTGCGGCGAAACGCCGCTTTGCTTCTGCCAGTAGCGCACGGTTTCGATAAACACCGGCATAATGGCGTCAACACGTTCCTGACGATTCTCTTCTGTTACGCCCTGCACCGAAAACCACTGACGTCCGGACGTCGTTCCGTAAGGCTCTGCTCCACCAATGCTAACGATTAGCGCATCCGGAAACAGCGGCGCAAACCAGGAGCCGATTTCGCCCATGGCAACCGGGTTATCGCCGACGCCATGAAACAGCAGCAGTAGCTGTTGAGCGGGTTTATCGGGACTTTGAACAACAAAATGGTCATGTTTCATGGCGATCTCCTTAACTGATGAGAATCATTCTACGCCGCTTAACCGCAATGACCATGCCAGGAAATTGAAGAAGTTAGTGAAAAAATTGCCATTGCATAATGCGATTATGTAGCCGCTGTTCACGCTCTGCATCCAGCTGATTTAATGCCTGCGCCGCTTCGGCGCGCTGAATGACCAGCAACGCTTTACGACCAGAAATCTTGAGCTGTTGACACAATTCGGCGTCGCTACGTTTAGCCTGGATGCGTCCGCGCAAGGCCGGAAGAGGTAACTCACTGTGCTCAAGCAGACGACTCAGACAGCCTAGCGACGTCAATAATGGCCGATGCGCGAAGGCAAACCCGGCCAGCTCAGCCCAGTCATCCTCATTAAGCGTAGTCTCTTTCAGCGGGACCAGCGGAATGCTCTCACCGTTCCATCGAGCAAGGATTTCCGCATCACGGCGCAAATGCTGGTGCTCCCGCTCGGTAAGGCGTTTCCCCGCTTCGCTAATGGGAAGTAACGCCATGGCGGTATAACAGCCGCTGCTGGCTTCCCGATGATTTCCCATTCGCACCAGCACAAAACCGCAACGTTGCCAGAAACGCCATAGTTCAGCCGTATACCCAAAACTGACCGACAGATAGTCACACGATGTGGAATAGCGGTAGGCCAGCATAATCAGCTGTTGCCCAATACCTTCTCTTTGGCGCGCAGGATGAACCGCAATTCGACTGACCCGTCTCCCGACGAGCGTCGCCGCCAACGGGTCACCACCGTGCGCCGCCAGCGACTGCGCAACCAGATTCCCTCTCGGTCGACGATATCCGGCCCAGACGGCCTGGCTTAATTCCGCGGATAGTCCCCCTTCATCGACCAACCAGACGGCTCCCGCTACGGAGTCAGCGGTTGATGCCTGAAGAAAATGCTGACCAGGCGCGTCCATCATTCGCCGCAGGTCCAATGGCGAGGTGCGATAATGCGCTCCGGAAAGCAGCTGGTATACCGCTAACGGCAGCGCCGGGTTAGCATGCCAGGACTGTTGCTCAAATGCCGAGAAGTGAAGCTCCCCCAATGGGGCATGCGTGAACGTTTCATCATCAAACACCAGCGCATCGCTGACGATTTGCTCCAGCGGACATCCCTGCGCCCAGCGTACCGGTTGCTGCAACTCATAGCGTTGAAGATTGGGGAAGCGAGCACAGAATTTCAGCAAGAAGCCTCTCCCCGTACCCTCGTAGCCTTGTACTGTAGTGGTTAACAGCGTACGAGGAAAACGCGCCACCAGTTGGTGCAGCAGCGGCGCGGGGATCGCGGCGGCTTCATCCACAATTAGCCAGTCTGCGATTGCAGAACTGCTTAACAGCGCATCCGGGGCCATAAAACGGTAACGCTCTCCGGCAAATTGCGCCAGCACATCGGTTGCCGCTTTGGCAGGCGCTGTCACAATCGCAGTGCCGTTAATCCGCGCTATGAGTTGCCCTGCCAGAGCAGACTTGCCCCGACCCCGTGCGGCCGTCACCGCAACCACACCGGGAGGCATAGCCAGCAAATGATTTAATATCATCGCCTGTTCTGGCTGGGGTTCGCCGGTTGCCGCATGCCAGGCTGCGCGAGCAGGAAAATGCGGACAGGCAACCGGCTGATGCTGTTGCCAGTGCAGAGCCTGTCTATCGCGGGAAATCACCCGTTTGACGTGCTCAATAAAGTGCGGTGTAGGGATCGGTTCAGCACAATCGCTCCAGCGTAGTGAATCCGCGTCTGGATGTGTGTGCCAGGAATGCCAGGGTGGGGTCAGCAATACCAGCCAACTGCCAGCAAGCAGTGTGCCGCTTAAGGCGGCAAACGCCGCAGCGTCAAAACCTTGCCTGGCGTCAAAAATCGCATGACGAAACTCGCGCCCTAATAATATTTTTAGCGCCTGCGGCGTACAGCACGGCTCGGTAGGGGCTTGCTCCCCTACCCACAGCCAGTCGCCGGGTAACGTGCTACGTAGCGCTAATGCCTGTTCCTGACACCAGTTATCCTCGCCGCTGATAATCAGCAGACGACGGATCCCTTCGTGGGTCATTTGTTCGGTTAACGCGCTCAGCGCCGTGTTATCGGACATCCCTGCCACAGAGTCTTAAATACCTTTACCAAAAGTATTACATTGCCCCGGATCGCCACTGTCAAAACCGCGTTTGAACCAGGTAAAACGCTGTTCAGAGGTTCCGTGAGTAAAGCTGTCCGGTACTACGCGTCCTTGTCCCTGCTGTTGCAGACGATCGTCACCAATGGCCTGTGCGGCGTTCAGTGCCTCTTCCAGGTCACCAGACTCCAGTACGCCCTGCTGCTGCATGCTGTGGCCCCAGACACCGGCAAAGCAGTCTGCCTGCAGTTCCATTCGAACGGAAAGACGGTTCACTTCTGCCTGTGAGGCATTCTGCTGCATCTGACGAACTTTAGGTTCAATGCCCAGCAGTTTCTGCACGTGATGACCCACTTCATGGGCGATAACATAGCCCTGAGCAAAATCACCATCAGCGCCCAGCTTGTTTTTCATGTCGTCATAGAATGAAAGGTCGATGTAAACCGTACCATCTGCCGGGCAATAAAACGGCCCCATCACGGACTGACCCGCACCGCAGCCGGTACGCGTCGCGCCCCGGTACATCACCAGCTTCGGCTGTTGGTAGGTGCGGCCCATTTTTTCAAACTGCTGTCCCCAAGTATCTTCTGTTGTAGCCAGAATCACCGAGGTAAATTTTGCCGCTTCATCATCGTTTGGGCTGATGGAGCGTGATGATTGCTGTTGGGAGACCGGCTGGCCAGTCATTAGCCCGGTGAGATCCACGCCATAATAACCCGCCACCAGCACCACAATCAGCAGGATGATGCCGCCTTTACCACTGGGCAGACGAAAACCGGGCCCACCCATAGAGGGGCCGCCGCCAGAGCTGTTTCGTCTGTCTTCCACATTGTCACTTTCACGACGCCCTTGCCAGCGCATAATCACCTCAACTTTTTATTCATTATGATGATGATCGTAGGCGGTTCGGAACAGGATTACCATAAGAAATAGTAATCAAATCAGGTGGGGTTAATGAGCCGGAGAGCGATCGCCGGCTCAGGGGAAGATTAGTCTAACTTCACACCCAGGCGATGCGCGACGGCTTCATAGGCTTCGATCAGGCCGCCCAGACTCTGGCGGAAGCGATCTTTGTCCATTTTATCCAGCGTTTCTTTGTCCCACAGGCGGCTACCGTCCGGTGAGAATTCATCACCCAGGACCACTTCACCTTTATACAAACCAAACTCAAGTTTGAAGTCGACCAGAATCAGACCAGCATCATCAAACATCTTTTTCAGCACGTCGTTAGCTTTGTAGGTCAGCTCTTTCATACGTGCCAGATTCTCTTTGCTCACCCAACCAAAAGTTTCGCAATAGGAATCGTTAATCATTGGATCGTGCATAGCATCGTTTTTCAGGAACAGATCAAACAGCGGCGGATTCAGCTCAATACCTTCCTCAACGCCTAAACGCTTAACCAGAGAGCCTGCCGCGCGGTTACGTACCACACATTCAACCGGTACCATCTCCAGTTTTTTCACCAGACATTCGGTATCAGAAAGCAGTCGCTCCATCTGGGTAGGAATACCCGCTTCTTGCAGTTTAGTCATAATGAAATGGTTGAATTTGTTGTTCACCATGCCTTTACGGTCAAACTGTTCAATGCGCGCGCCATCCCCTGCTGACGTATCATTGCGGAATTCGAGCACCAACAGGTCCGGGTTTTCCGTGCTGTATACGGTCTTCGCTTTACCACGATACAACTCAGCTTGCTTTTGCATCTTTATTACTCCTGGGTGTGAATTAACGATAAATATTGCGTTTTTCTGCCGACGCACACGTTTGCGTATCATATCAGAAAAAAAGGGCTGGAGTTATCCAGCCCTTTATTTTTACTTACTGAACGCTGCCTGGAAGACGGCGACCAGCGCGTCGTTCTGGCTTTGCGTCAGGGTATGCCCCTTCGGATCGATAAACTGCAAGCTGCTGCGGTTGTCTAAATCACCGACCTGCAGTTTATAGTCGCCGGATACCAGACCCGGATCGCTTGCGCCCAACTCCTGCCAGTTGCTATCGGACAGTGGTTTGTAGGTCACCGCGATGCTGCCCTGAGAACGGGTGCTGTCGGTTACCTTCATCCCCACTTTCTCAAGCGCTGCCGGCAGACGCTGCCACACCACGTTGAACGGTCCACGTACCACCAGCATTGGTAAACCGGTGTCATCGGCGGCGCTCTGAACATCCATGGGGCCTGCAGAGGGGTTCTGCGCGGCATGCGCGGCGTGGGTGGCGTTCTTATCCAGACCAGCAGAGATAACGTTCATCATCTCAGCGCTGTAACGCTGCATTGATGCCGCATCGGCTACGGGTTTACCCGCCTGCTCGAGGTTGACCAGTTTCACCGTTACCGCTTGCTGATAGCCCTGCGGTTTAACCGAGATTTGATAACGTCCACGGTACTGCTCGTCTTCATCCAGACGGTTCCAGTCAACCCAGTCGGTGGTCAACGTCTGGCTGGCATCATCACGTTTGGTGATCGTGTAGTTTTTAGACTGAATGACGCTAACGACCTGCGGCCACAGTGTGTTGCCACGACCGTTTTCCACCAGTAATGTCGACGTATCACCCGCGATCTGTGTGCGAGCACCGGTGACTAATGCTAACGGCTGAGCCGGTGGACGAATATCCAGCGCTTTACCCACGGCACCACTGCCGTTGGTTACCGGGATATTATAGTCGCCCGACATAACCGGCAAAATCATCCCAGCTGGAGCATGAAGCTCAGCAAGCGGTGCGGCCTCCAGATAGGATTCATCACCGCTCACCTGGCGCTTATAGCGCGAGTCAGAGCTACAGGCCGCGAGCAACATAACAAGCGAAACACCCGCAACCTTGGCCAGGCGCGACTTTTGTACTGAGTAAGCCATCAAATCTCCCTAAACTTTACAGCAAACCGGCATGCTTAAGCGCCGCTTTGACGATTTCACGAGCATTGTCCGTGATTGGCGTCATCGGCAGACGTAGCGTATCGGTCGCCACAAGTCCCAACTCCTTACACGCCCATTTCACGGGGATAGGATTGGGTTCGACAAATAGTTTGTTGTGTAACGGCATCAGACGCTGGTTAATCACCCGCGCCTCGGCAAATTGCCCGGCTGCCGCCAGTTTGCACATTTCAGCCATATCACGTGCCGCAACGTTAGACGTTACGGAAATCACGCCATGACCACCGAGCTGCATAAAATCCAGTCCGGTCGCGTCATCACCGCTGAGCAGAATAAAGTCGTCCGAAACCAGCTCTTTGATCTGGTGAACGCGACTTAAGTTCCCCGTGGCCTCTTTAATAGCGATAATATTTTTAACTTTCGCCAGACGACCCACGGTTTCCGGCAGCATATCGCAGCCAGTACGGGACGGCACATTATACAGAATTTGCGGCAGGTCAGTATGCTCAGCGATGGCTTTGAAATGCTGGAACAAACCTTCCTGGGTTGGGCGGTTGTAGTAAGGCGTCACCGTCAGGCAGCCGACAACACCGCTGTCGTTGAAACGCTGCGTCAGACTAATGGCTTCCGCGGTCGCATTGGCGCCGGTTCCGGCAATCACCGGAATACGCCCGTCAGCCAGTTCCAGCGTCATCATCACCACATCGCCATGTTCATCATGACTCAGGGTGGCGGACTCACCGGTGGTGCCAACAGAAACGATCGCCGAGGTGCCGCTGGCGACATGATAATCAATCAGTTTTTTCAGGCTCGACCGGCAGACTTTACCTTTCTCATCCATCGGCGTAACAAGCGCGACAATACTTCCCGTGAACATGGGCCATCCTCTGTGCAAACAAGTGTCTCAATGGTACGTTTGGTACGACAATAAAAGCAAGCGACCAGAGCCGTTCTGATTGTTGTATGCATGTTTTTTTTATGCTTTCCTTATGATTACCTCACCGCTCAAAGGAAGAACAGGTTTGACATCGTCATCGCAACACTATCTGGTCATTACTGCGCTGGGTGCCGATCGCCCAGGAATTGTGAACACCATCACGCGTCATGTCAGCAGTTGCGGCTGTAATATCGAAGACAGCCGACTGGCCATGCTGGGTGATGAGTTCACGTTTATCATGTTGCTGTCGGGCACCTGGAATGCCATCCCCCTGATTGAATCACCCCTGCCATTAAAAGGCGCAGAGCTGGATTTACTCATTGTGATGAAGCGCACGACCGCGCGCCCCCGTCCGGCAATGCCTGCTACGGTATGGGTGCAGGTCGATGTCCCTGATTCTCCCCATTTGATTGAACGCTTCACCGCTCTGTTTGACAGCCACCAAATGAATATTGCGGAACTGGTTTCACGCACGCAACCGGCTGAGAATGGAAAGGCGGCGCAGTTGTTTATTCAAATTACCGCACATAGTCCTGCGTCACATGATTCGGCAAATATTGAAGATGCGTTTAAAGCACTCTGTACAGAACTCAATGCGCAAGGCAGTATTAACGTCGTCAATTACTCACAGCATGATGAACAGGATGGAGTTAAGTAATGAACCCACTGAAAGCCGGTGATATCGCACCGAAATTTAGCTTGCCGGATCAAGACGGAGAACAAGTAAATTTAACCGACTTCCAGGGACAGCGTGTTCTGGTTTATTTTTACCCGAAAGCCATGACACCCGGCTGTACCGTACAGGCCTGCGGCCTGCGCGATAACATGGATGAGTTAAAAAAAGCGGGTGTTGAAGTGCTGGGGATCAGCACCGACAAACCAGAGAAGCTTTCCCGATTCGCGGAGAAAGAAGTCCTGAATTTCACGCTCCTGTCCGATGAAGATCATCAGGTTTGCGAGCAGTTCGGCGTCTGGGGTGAGAAGTCATTTATGGGCAAAACCTACGATGGCATCCACCGCATCAGCTTCCTGATTGATGCCGAAGGGAAAATTGAGCATGTGTTTGATGACTTCAAAACCAGCAACCACCACGACGTGGTAATGAATTGGCTGAAAGAGAACGCCTGACCGTGAAATGCCGGATGGCGGCATGAACGCCTTATCCGGCCTACAAATGCACGCACGTAGGCCGGATAAGACGCGTTAGCGTCGACATCCGGCAGATGACCGCCCGGTTACTCAAACGTCCCTTTCACACACGCTTTCTGCTCCCTGACTACGGCTTTTCCCTTCGCCCACAGGTGATGAACTTTCAGCGCGTCGTTGAGCACCAGAATGTCCGCATCGCATCCCACCGCCAGACGCCCTTTATGCTCCAGTGCCAAAAATTCTGCGACCGTACGCGTCAGCGGACACAGCGCCTGTTCCAGCGGTATGGCATGAACCTTCACCAACTGGCGCACCGTCTCAGCCAGTGATTCAAACCCCGCGACACCGATGCCGGTGAGATTGCCAAGCTCATCAAATTCCGGCTGGCTGCCATTGCCATCTGAGCTAAGGGTAATGCGCGACAGCGGCACGTTCTGGCGCAGCGCCGTGGCGATAGCCGTGGCCGGGTCGACGGGCTCATCAATGCTGCTGGTAATGTCGATATAACCGCCTTTACGGGCATACTCCAGCGCCGCCTGGAACAGCGGTTCCGCACGGTTAACGTGTGTCGGCAACAGTTTAGTAATCGGCACATCGCAACAGTCAAGGATCTGGTACAACGGTTCCAGCATGCGCTGGCTGTCGCCCATATGGAAAACGCTGATCCCCGGTTTGCGCCCTAACAATCCGCCGACACGCGACTGCGCCGCCATATTTGCCAGCGCCGAGGTATCCGGGGCTGAAGAACGATGGTCCGAAACCGCACACTTCACGCCAATCACTTTATCGATCAGCGCCACGTCGCGATCGATGCTGCCGGTGATAGTCGGGGAAGGCAGAGAATACGCCCCGGTCAGCATCCATGCGCTGATGCCTTCAAACTCCAGCGCGCGGGTTTTTGCCAGCAGCGATTCCGGGTGACGGGTAATGCCATCGGTACCCAGCAAACCCACCACCGACGTGACGCCAGCTTCAACCAGCCGTGACAAGCGCACTTCCGGCGTGCGGGTATGCGGCCCCGCCTCCCCGCCGCCGCCAATAAGATGGACGTGTTGATCGATAAATCCTGGGCACACAATCGCGCCGTCAAGATTGATACACTCGCAACCGGGAAAGTCTTCAGGAGAAATTGACGGGGCGATGGCAACAATTTTGCTGCCAGAGACCAGTATATCCTGTAGCCCTAAATCTTCAGGCGCATACACGTGTCCCTGCTGGAACAACGTCAAATCAAGAATTGAACAGTTCATAACCTTCCTTGTCAGGCAATAACCTGCATAACCCAAATAGAGAGCAGCGCATTAATGACGCATACCGCAATAATTAGCGGGTAATAACGAGGATGAACCCCCGCGGTCCCCAGACAACGGCCCACATTTTGCACCGGATTTCCCATCAGGTAGATAGCCGGCAACAACACCGTGGCATCATGTCCCGAAAGCGTACCGGCGACAACCAGGCTGGCGCACACGCCAACGCCGCCTCCCATACTCATCACCGCTGCCAGCAGCACAGTGGCAGATTCCCCCGGCAGCCCCCACAGAGCCATTACCGGCTCGCATACCCGTCCTACAACCTCGAGCAGCCCTGTCACCTTCAGCGCCTGAATAATCACAAACGCCATCACCACGTTAGGCAACAGACTGGTTGTTGCAATGGTAAACCCGCGCCGTGCGCCATCGATAAACATATCCATGACGTTTTTACGTACCTGCGTTGTCATCTCACGCCTCCTGCTGCATACGGCGATTTTCCAGCTGCGCGATCCACACACGCAACAGGTTCGCGCCCACAAATTTGAAGACAAGGATCACCGCCAGCGGCGTAATCACCGGAACGGTCACCATCGTAAACAGCGCTGCGCCAGAAGAAAAATAGTTGGTAATGCATGCGCTGCCGCTGGTTTGCCAGCAGGCAAAAATAGCGCGTTCCTGCTCTGTGATAATGCCCTCTTCCGCCATTTCTTTGGTCATCCCGGCCGCGGCATCGGTATTTTGCAAATTCGCAATCAACGCCAGCGAACAAATACCCGGAATGCCCAGTAACGGACGCAGGACCGGCGTCATCAGCTGTTGTGCCGCGCGCAACCCACCCAGCCCTTCGGTGACAGAAATAATCCCGAGCGAAAGAATGACGGAAGGCGCCAGCTCAAGCGCGAATAAGAAGCCGTCTTTTGCCCCCATCCCCCCTGTGCCACGAAAAGAGACCGCCGTGTCGCCCGCAGCATTAATCTGCCCAAACGCACCGTTGAGGACGGTGAAGTCAAAGACCCGCCACCATTCGGTACTTTTCGCAAACATGCCGGAAAAAAGAATAATCGTAATAAAAAAAGCGAGATAACCGCCCCATCCCACCTTTTGCTGCGTGTGTGTGCTGTGACCCATTTTGTTCTCCTGTTGGCCTTAATCCTTGTGTGACTAAAAGACATCACGATGGTCAAGTTAAAGACAAACGTGGAGAAAAACGACACCAGAGGAGATTATTCAGAAAGAGTGGATAGAGGTCAGACAAGTTCAGATCCGGCGACATGATATCGCCGGATCTTGCAGATTAGGGTTCGTCAACGACCTGACCATCCGGCCAGGCATGCATTACCGCTTTGATTAACGTCGCCAGAGGAATCGCAAAGAATACGCCCCAGAATCCCCACAGACCGCCGAAAATCACCACGGAGAGAATAATCACCAGTGGATGCAGATTGACCGCCTCGGAGAACAGCACGGGAACCAGCAAATTGCCGTCCAGTGCCTGGATTATCAGGTACACAGCAAAACAGCTCCAGAACTCGGTGCCAAGCCCGAACTGGAACAGCGCCACGCCAACCACCGGAATCGTCACCACAAAAGCGCCGATATACGGGATCAGCACAGAGAACCCGACCAGCACCGCCAGCAACAGCGAATAGTTGAGACCAAACAGCAGGAAGCCGAGCCAGGTCGCTACGCCGACCACCACCATTTCCAGCACCTTCCCGCGGATATAGTTGGTGATTTGCTGGTTCATCTCTTTCCATACCTGTCCCGCCAGCCCGCGATTACGCGGTAGCACCCGGCGCACGGCGTTCAGCATCTGGCCTTTATCTTTGATCAGGAAGAACACCATCAACGGGACAAGCACCAGATAAACCGCCAGCGTGAGTAATCCGACCAGGGAGGCTAACGAATATTTCACCACCGAATCGCCCATGGTGAGCATTCGCGAGCGCATATTTTCCGCCATCGCATCAATGATGCCCGCATCCATCAGCGCCGGGTAACGTCGTGGCAAGGTGGCGGCAAAATCAGACAATTTATTGAGCATGCCAGGCATGTCGCGGATCAGGTAAATTCCCTGCTGCCACGCAACGGGCATCACCACAAAGGCCATCAGCAGTAAAATACCGACAAACACCACCAGCACAATCGATGTCGCCCAACGCCGTGAACACCCAATATGTTCCAGCCGCACTGTCGGCCATTCAAGCAGGTACGCCAGCACAATGGCGACCAGCAGCGGCGCCAAAAGACCGCTAAAGAAAAACAGGATGCCAAAACCGGCAACAAGAATAATCAGCAGGGCGATGGCTTCGGGGTCGCTAAAGCGGCGACGATACCATTGCATCAACATTTCGAGCATAAAACCCTTCCATGAACCCAATAGCGGGATTGCGATCCCGAATTGTATCGAAATGTCACAAAAAAGACTTCGCTTTTTATGGCTGATTACGCAAAGTGAAAAGACATTTTTCCTGGGTGTTCATCGTCAGGTTTCGCAGTTACACTCCGTAAGCTTGCGGAGTGTGAACGATACTTCACAGCATCGGTCAAATGGCTATCTCAAAAAAGAATACAGGACAGAGGTTATGTTCAGGCAGTTGAAAAAAAACCTGGTTGCTACCCTCATTGCCGCACTGACTATCGGTCAGGTTGCGCCAGCATTTGCTGATACTGCGGACACCCTGCCTGATATGGGAACGTCGGCAGGCAGTACGCTTTCCATAGGACAGGAAATGCAGATGGGCGATTATTACGTACGCCAACTGCGCGGCAGTGCGCCATTAATTAACGATCCATTGCTCACTCAATACATTAATGCGCTGGGGATGCGTCTGGTCTCGCACGCCGACTCGGTAAAAACGCCCTTCACCTTCTTTTTGATTAACAACGATGAAATCAACGCCTTTGCTTTCTTTGGCGGCAACGTTGTCCTGCACTCCGCACTATTCCGCTATTCCGACAACGAAAGCCAGCTGGCATCGGTTATGGCGCACGAAATTTCCCACGTCACGCAACGCCACCTGGCGCGTGCCATGGAAGACCAGAAACGTAGCGCACCGCTAACGTGGGTTGGCGCATTAGGTTCAATTTTATTAGCAATGGCCAGCCCGCAGGCGGGTATGGCGGCGCTGACCGGTACGCTGGCGGGTACACGTCAGGGAATGATCAGCTTTACGCAGCAAAACGAACAGGAAGCAGACCGCATCGGTATTCAGGTGCTGCAACGCTCGGGATTCGATCCCCAGGCCATGCCAACGTTCCTGGAAAAACTGCTCGACCAGGCTCGTTACTCTTCGCGTCCGCCGGAAATTTTGCTGACTCACCCCCTGCCGGAAAGCCGTCTGTCTGATGCCCGTAACCGCGCCAACCAGATGCACCCGGTGGTCGTCCAGTCGTCAGAAGATTTTTATCTGGCTAAGGCACGAACCTTAGGCATGTACAACTCTGGTCGTAACCAGTTGACCGATGACCTGCTGAGTAGCTGGTCGAAAGGCAACGTACGTGAGCAACGTGCGGCGCAGTATGGCCGGGCATTGCAGGCGATGGAAGCCAGTAAATACGACGAGGCGCGTAAAGCGCTGCAACCACTGCTGGCGGCAGATCCTAACAATGCCTGGTATCTCGACCTGGCAACGGATATCGATCTCGGCCAGAAGAAAACCAGTGATGCCATTAACCGCCTGAAAAACGCCCGCGACCTGCGCACTAACCCGGTTCTGCAGCTCAACCTGGCGAATGCCTATTTACAAGGTGGACAAGCCAAAGAGGCGGCGACCATCCTGAATCGCTATACGTTTAACCATAAAGATGACCCTAACGGCTGGGATCTGTTAGCGCAAACGGAAGCCAACCTGAGCAACCGCGATCAGGAGCTGGCGGCGCGCGCGGAGGGGTATGCCCTCGCGGGACGTCTGGATCAGGCTATTTCGATGCTCAGCAGCGCAAGCTCTCAGGTGAAACTGGGTAGCCAGCAGCAGGCCAGATACGATGCCCGTATTGACCAGCTACGCCAGCTGCAAGAACGCTTTAAACCGTACACGAAGATGTAATTATCGAACCTTTGCCGGATGGCGACGCTGTCGCGTCTTATCCGGCCTACGTCAGACGCGATATGTAGGCCGGATAAGGTCTTTTGGCCGCCATCCGGCAGTATTGTTATGCAAGGAGAAGTCATGTCAGACGCGATTAAAATCTACCATAACCCACGCTGCTCCAAGAGCCGTGAAACGCTGGAATTACTGAAGTCCAACGGCGTGGACCCGGAAGTGGTGTTGTATCTGGAAACGCCAGCTGACGCAGCAACCCTGCGCGAACTGCTGCAAATGCTCGGTATGGCCAGCGCGCGTGAACTGATGCGCCAGAAAGAGGATCTCTATAAATCGCTTAACCTGGCGGACAAAAATCTGAGTGAAGATGCGCTGATTCAGGCAATGGTGGAAAACCCGAAACTGATGGAGCGCCCGATTGTGGTTGCCAAAGGTCAGGCTCGAATTGGACGTCCGCCTGAGCAGGTACTGGAAATCGTCGGTTAACCTGCAACCTGCCGCAGTCTTCTCGGCTGCGGCGCTTACAGCTTCAGAATTTCTTTTACGAACGGAATGGTCAGCTTACGCTGGGCGGTGATCGACGCATGATCTAACTGATCCAACGTCATAAACAGCGTTCGCATTTCACGATCCAGACGCTTTAGCAGAAAACGTCCCACATCTTCCGGCAGTTCAAATCCACGAAGTCTGGCGCGTAATTGCAACGCCTGCAGCTTATCTTCATCGGAAAGCGGCTGTAGCTTGTAGATTTGCCCCCAGTCCAGGCGTGAGGCGAGATCCGGCAACCCCAGATTCAGCTGTCTTGGCGGACGATCGCCGGTGATCAGCAAGCGCGTTTTCCCCGACTCCAGGATACGGTTGTAGAGATCAAAGATCGCCATTTCCCACAGCGAATCACCGGCCACACATTCGATGTTATCGATGCATACCAGCGATAAATGCTCCATCCCGTCGAGCACCTCGGGGACGAACCAGGTGCGTTTGTCGAGCGGCACGTAGCCTACCGCATCGCCGCGCGCGGACAGTTCCGCACAGGCTGCATGCAGCAAATGACTACGGCCAGCGCCTTCACGCGACCAGAGATAAATATACCCGCTATGTTCCTGACGCAGCACGTTTTGCAGTGCAGCCAGTAAAGAGGAGTTATCCCCCGGCCAGAAACTTGCGAAAGTTTCGTCGTCAGGAAGATAAAGTGGCAAAGAGAGCTGTGCCGGTGTGTTCAGAGATACCTCAACCCAGGATTTCATAAAATCGCGTTGAGTTTAACACAGAAATACGTCGCGATAGAACCGGGCAGCGCTGCCGCCCGGTCAGAGATTTACTGTTGCGGACTGTCTGCATCTTTCGCGTCAAGCACGACTTCTTCCGGACGCAGCAGGCTGATAACTTTGAAAATCAGGCTCAGACAGACACCAACGATGGTCGCCAGCGCCATGCCTTTCAGCTCTGCGGCACCGATGTGAACTTTCGCGCCACTTACGCCGATGATCAAAATAACCGAGGTCAGGATCAGGTTCTGCGCCTTGTTATAGTCAACCTTCGACTCGATCAGTACGCGAATACCAGAAGCGCCAATCACACCGTACAGCAGCAGTGATACGCCGCCCATAACCGGCAGTGGGATAATTTGGATCGCCGCCGCCAGTTTACCCACGCAGGAGAGCAGAATGGCGAAAATTGCCGCACCACCGATAACCCAGGTACTGTAAACGCGGGTGATCGCCATTACGCCGATGTTTTCGCCGTACGTGGTGTTCGGCGTAGAGCCGAAGAAACCAGAGATTACCGTAGACAGACCGTTGGCAAACATAGAACGATGCAAGCCAGGATCGCGAATCAAATCTTTTTTCACGATATTCGCCGTCACCACCAGGTGTCCAACGTGTTCGGCGATGACCACCAGCGCCGCTGGCAGGATGGTCAGAATGGCAACCCATTCAAAACGCGGCGTGTAGAACGTCGGCAGCGCGAACCAGTGGGCCTGCGCAATCGGCGTAGTGTCCACAACACCCATCACGAAGGAGAGCGCATAACCGGCCAGCACCCCGATCAGAATCGGGATAATCGCCATAAAACCGCGGAACAATACTGAACCAAAGACCGTTACCGCCAGCGTCACCATAGAAATGATGATGGTTTTTGAATCCGGTAATTGCCCCTCAGCAGGCAGTAACCCCGCCATACCCGCAGCAACGCCAGCCAGCTCCAGACCGATGACGGCAACGATTGCGCCCATCGCCGCAGGCGGGAACATGACATCCAGCCAGCCGGTTCCTGCCTTCTTAACAATGAAAGAAACCAGGCAGAACAGGACGCCACACATAATGAAACCGCCCAGCGCCACTTCATACCCTAACGGCAGCAGCAGCAGTACCGGGGAAATAAAGGCAAAGCTTGAACCCAGATATGCGGGAATTTTACCCTTACAAATAAAGAGATACAGCAACGTACCAATGCCGTTAAACAGCAGAACGGTAGCCGGGTTGATGTGGAACAGGACTGGCACCAGTACCGTTGCGCCAAACATGGCGAACAGGTGCTGCAAACTAAGCGGGATTGTCTGTAAAAGCGGCGGTCTTTCACTCACCCCGATAGCACGGCGCGTCATAGTGTTTTCCTCTGAGTGTTGTTTGTTATTAGCCATTGGGTTGTTTTATTCAAAAAAAAGCCGACTCTTAAAGTCGGCTTCTTTTCACTTATTCGTTTACTTAGTACCAAAAATCTTATCGCCGGCATCGCCGAGCCCCGGAATAATGTATCCGTGCTCGTTCAGTCCCTGATCGATGGAGGCGGTGTACAGCTCCACATCCGGGTGCGCTTTTTCCAGTGCCGCGATACCTTCCGGTGCCGCAACCAGGACCAGCACTTTAATGCTGGTGCAGCCTGCATTTTTCAGCAGATCGATAGTGGCGATAACAGAGCCGCCGGTTGCCAGCATTGGGTCAACGATCAGCGCCATACGCTCATCGATGTTAGAAACCAGCTTCTGGAAATACGGAACCGGCTCCAGCGTCTCTTCGTTACGGTACATACCAACAACGCTGATACGCGCGCTCGGAACGTTTTCCAGAACGCCTTCCATCATGCCCAGGCCCGCACGCAGGATAGGCACAACGGTGATTTTTTTGCCTTTGATTTGGTCAACTTCAACTGGACCGTTCCAGCCTTCAATGGTCACCTTTTCGGTTTCCAGACCAGCGGTTGCTTCATAAGTCAGCAGACTGCCAACTTCCGAGGCGAGTTCACGAAAGCGTTTAGTGCTGATGTCGTTTTCACGCATCAGTCCCAGCTTGTGTTTGACGAGTGGGTGTTTGACTTCCACGATCTTCATACTCTTCTCCTTTCCTCAGACGAATGGCAACCACAAAAAAAATCGCCGGATTATACCGCTTTTCCTCTCTGGCGCAACACTGCATACGCTTGATATGGATCAACCAAAGTCATTTGCGTCTGAATGATGAGTATAAAACAAGCCCCGCACTGATGGCGGGGCTTGCTGTCAATGCTATGAATTTTAAAGATATTCAGCATTGGCCTGAATGACTTTTTGATACCACGAAAAAGATTTTTTAGGTGAGCGCGTTAATGTCCCGCTACCGTCATTATTTTTATCGACATAGATAAATCCGTAGCGTTTTTTCATCTCCCCTGTCCCGGCAGAGACTAAATCAATGCAGCCCCACGGGGTATATCCCATCAGATCCACGCCATCTTCCACCACCGCTTTTTTCATCTCACGTATGTGGGCGGCAAGGTAGTCGATACGGTACTGGTCGTTAACTGTACCATCGTCCTCGCGCACATCAATGGCGCCAAACCCATTCTCCACAATAAATAGTGGCAGCTGATAATGATCCCAGAACCAGTTCAGTGAATAACGAAGGCCAACCGGATCAATCTGCCAGCCCCAGTCAGATTTCTGCACGTACGGGTTGGAAACCAGGCTTTTCGACTCATCGTAATCCAGCTGTGGGTTGTCCGCCGTTGCCTGGGTCGCGAAAGACATATAATAGCTAAAGCCGATGTAATCAACGCAGCCCTCGGTCAGCGCCTGACGGTCTTCCTCGGTGATATCCAGTTCAAAGCCACGACGGGTAAAGTAGTTGAGAAGATGCCGCGGGTATTTGCCGCGCACATGGACGTCAGTAAACCAGTAACGCCGGTGCATGGCATTCATCGCCATCATCATATCGTCTGGCGCGCAGGTCAGCGGATAGATTGGACACATGGCAATCATGCACCCTATCTGTAATTCCGGGTTAATCTCACGCGCGACCTTTACCGCCAGCGCGCTTGCCACCAGCTCATAGTGCGCCGCCTGGTACATGACCGGCTCGCGGTCTTCGCCTGGCTGGTATTTCAGACCTGAGTTAGTAAAGGGCGCGAAATCTTCGTGATAATTTGCCTGGTTGTTAATCTCATTAAACGTCATCCAGTACTTCACTTTGTGCTGGTAACGAGTGAATACCACCCTGGCAAAACGGACAAAGAAATCGATAAGCTTGCGGTTGCGCCAGCCGCCGTACTCCGTCACCAGATGGTAAGGCATCTCAAAATGCGACAGCGTAATCACCGGCTCAATGCCATATTTCAGGCATTCGTCAAACAGGTCATCATAGAACTGTAGGCCAGACTCATTGGGTTGTTCTTCATCGCCGAAGGGGAAAATACGTGTCCAGGCAATAGAGGTGCGAAAACATTTAAACCCCATTTCGGCAAACAGCTTTATGTCGTCTTTATAGTGATGATAAAAATCGATGGCCTCATGGTTAGGGTAATTTTTACCGGCAATCACACCGTCGGTAATTTCACGCGCCACCCCATGCGCTCCCGCGGTCATGACATCAGCAACGCTGACGCCTTTTCCGCCCTCCTGCCAGCCACCTTCCAGTTGATGAGCCGCGACAGCACCACCCCACATGAAATCTGCTTTAAATCCTGACATACCCTTCCCCTATCGTGATGACTCTGCGCAAAACGCTGTTGATGAGGTCCGCAACAGAAAAAAGAAACCGGTTTCAGTAAGATACTGTGCAATCGCCTAACAGGATTCAAGCACAAGACTGTACCCGGTTTCATTTTCGTGGCGCAGCTCAAACAAATAGATAAATGATTGTAAAATGCTGAAAAAACCAGCAGATAAAACTTGATGCAGAGCAGGCTCGCAAACGTTTGCTTTCCCTGTTAGAATTGCGCCGAATTTAACTTTTACTGCAAGTAAACATGTGGGGAAGCAGGCAGTGACCGATAAAACCTCTCTTAGCTACAAAGATGCCGGTGTTGATATTGATGCAGGTAATGCTCTGGTTGATCGAATCAAAGGCGTAGTAAAGAAAACTCGTCGTCCGGAAGTTATGGGTGGTCTGGGTGGCTTCGGTGCGCTGTGCGCATTGCCGCAAAAATATCGTGAACCGGTACTGGTTTCCGGCACTGATGGCGTTGGTACAAAACTGCGTCTGGCGATGGATCTGAAACGCCACGACACTATCGGCATTGACCTCGTCGCAATGTGCGTCAACGACCTCGTGGTTCAGGGCGCTGAGCCGCTGTTCTTCCTCGACTACTATGCGACTGGCAAACTGGATGTGGACACCGCAGCCAGCGTCATTAACGGGATTGCTGAAGGCTGCCTGCAGTCTGGCTGTGCGCTGGTCGGTGGGGAAACAGCTGAAATGCCGGGGATGTACCACGGCGAAGATTACGACGTGGCAGGTTTCTGCGTTGGCGTCGTCGAAAAATCAGAGATTATCGACGGTTCAAAAGTGGCTGACGGTGACGTACTGATTGCGCTCGGCTCAAGCGGCCCGCACTCCAACGGCTACTCTCTGGTGCGTAAAATTGTAGAAGTCAGCGGTTGTGACCCAGAAACCACCGAGCTTGAAGGCAAGCCGCTGGCCGATCACTTACTGGCCCCTACCCGCATTTACGTGAAATCCATTCTGGAACTGATCGAGAAGGTTGATGTGCACGCCATTGCCCACCTGACCGGCGGCGGCTTCTGGGAAAATATTCCACGCGTTCTGCCAGACAACACGCAGGCAGTGATCGACGAATCTTCATGGCAGTGGCCAGCCGTCTTCAACTGGCTGCAAACGGCGGGTAACGTCAGCCAGCATGAGATGTATCGCACCTTTAACTGCGGTGTAGGTATGGTTATCGCCCTGCCAGCTCCGGAAGTGGACAAAGCCCTTGCTTTGCTCAATGAGAAAGGTGAAAACGCATGGAAAATCGGTATCATCAAAGCTTCTGATTCCGAACAGCGTGTGGTCATTGAATGAAAAACATTGTGGTGCTCATTTCCGGCAACGGAAGCAATTTGCAGGCGATAATCGACGCCTGCGAACAGAAAAAAATCAATGGCACCATACGTGCAGTATTCAGTAACAAGGCCGATGCGTTCGGCCTTGAGCGCGCACGCGAAGCGAATATTCCGGCACACTCGCTGGAAGCCGCCCAGTTTGCCAGTCGCGAAGCATTCGACCGCCAACTGATACAAGAGATTGACGCCTATGCACCCGATGTCGTGGTGCTGGCCGGTTATATGCGTATCCTCAGCCCGGCGTTCGTCGCTCACTATGCTGAACGATTGCTGAATATCCACCCGTCTTTATTGCCGAAGTATCCCGGCCTGCATACGCACCGCCAGGTACTGGAAAACGGCGATGAAGAACATGGTACCTCAGTCCATTTCGTAACGGATGAGTTGGACGGCGGACCGGTCATTCTTCAGGCCAAGGTTCCGGTATTTGAAGGCGACAGCGAAGATGACGTCACGGCACGGGTTCAGGCTCAGGAACATACCATTTACCCGCTGGTGGTAAGCTGGTTTATCGACGGTCGCCTGAAGATGCGTGATAACGCTGCTTGGCTGGATGGCGTTCGTTTGCCGCCACAAGGCTACGCCGCCGACGAATAATAAAAAAACCAACCTGTAAGCCGAATGTCACCATCCGGCTTACAGGCATAACTACCTTTTCCGGTTAATACCACCGGTATTCATCTACGCTCCCCCTTTCTCTTTGCTATCAGACGGTTTATTGTCATATTTTTCTGGCACAGTTGGACATCTGAGAGCAATGCTCGCCATAATAAATCGGTAGTGTCCCGTGAATGAAACGGAGTAAAAGTGGTAATGGGTCAGGAAAAGCTATACATCGAGAAAGAACTCAGCTGGTTAGCGTTCAACGAACGTGTACTCCAGGAAGCTGCTGATAAATCAAACCCGTTGATCGAACGGATGCGTTTCTTAGGTATCTATTCCAATAATCTCGACGAGTTTTATAAGGTTCGTTTTGCCGAACTGAAGCGCCGAATCATTATTAGCGAAGAACAGGGTTCAAACTCTCACTCCCGCCATTTGTTAGGCAAAATCCAGGCCCGCGTATTAAAAGCCGATCAGGAATTTGACGGCCTGTACAACGAGTTGCTGTTGGAAATGGCGCGCAATCAGATTTTCTTAATCAACGAACGCCAGTTGTCGGTCAATCAGCAAAGCTGGTTGCGTCATTACTTCAAGCAATATCTTCGCCAGCACATCACGCCGATCCTGATTAACCGCGAGACGGATTTAGTCCAGTTTTTGAAAGATGACTACACCTATCTGGCGGTAGAAATTATCCGTGGTGATACGATCCGCTACGCGCTGCTGGAAATCCCTTCCGACAAAGTTCCCCGTTTTGTGAATCTGCCGCCGGAAACCCCGCGCCGTCGCAAACCGATGATCCTGCTGGACAACATATTACGTTACTGCCTTGACGACATTTTCAAAGGGTTCTTTGACTACGACGCACTGAACGCCTATTCGATGAAAATGACCCGTGACGCCGAATACGATTTGGTGCACGAGATGGAATCGAGCCTGATGGAGCTGATGTCATCCAGCCTGAAACAGCGTCTGACCGCAGAACCTGTACGTTTTGTCTATCAGCGTGACATGCCCAATGCGTTGGTCGAGGTACTGCGTGAAAAACTGACGATTTCTCGCTACGACTCGATTGTTCCCGGCGGGCGTTACCATAACTTCAAAGACTTTATTAACTTCCCTAACGTTGGCAAAGCTAACCTGGTGAACAAACCGCTGCCGCGTCTGCGCCATATCTGGTTCGACAACGAGAAGTTTCGTAACGGCTTTGACGCCGTTCGTGAACGCGACGTGCTGCTGTATTACCCCTATCACACCTTTGAGCACGTTCTTGAACTGCTTCGCCAGGCTTCTTTCGACCCGAGCGTGCTGGCTATAAAGATCAACATCTACCGTGTGGCAAAAGATTCACGCATCATAGATTCAATGATCCATGCCGCACACAACGGTAAGAAAGTCACCGTGGTGGTGGAATTGCAGGCCCGCTTCGATGAAGAAGCCAACATCCATTGGGCCAAGCGTCTTACCGAAGCAGGCGTTCATGTCATCTTCTCCGCGCCAGGCCTGAAAATTCACGCCAAACTGTTCCTTATCTCGCGTAAAGAAGGTGATGAAGTCGTGCGCTATGCGCATATCGGGACGGGGAACTTTAACGAAAAAACGGCACGCCTGTATACCGACTACTCGTTGCTGACCGCCGATTCGCGCATTACCAACGAAGTGCGCCGGGTGTTTAACTTCATCGAGAACCCGTATCGCCCGGTGACGTTCGATTATCTGCTGGTTTCCCCGCAGAACTCACGCCGTCTGCTGTACGCGATGATCGACAAAGAGATCGCCAACGCGCAGCAAGGACTGCCTTCCGGCATTACGCTAAAACTGAATAACCTGGTTGATAAAGGTCTGGTTGACCGCCTCTATGCGGCCTCAAGCTCAGGTGTGCCGGTCAATTTGTTGATTCGTGGTATGTGTTCTTTGATTCCGAATCTGGAAGGTATCAGCGACAATATTCGCGTTATCAGCATCGTTGATCGCTATCTTGAACATGATCGGGTCTATATCTTCGAGAACGGGGGTGACAAGCAGGTGTATCTCTCCTCCGCAGACTGGATGACCAGGAATATCGACTATCGTATCGAAGTCGCCACGCCGCTGCTGGACCCGCGTCTTAAGCAACGCGTGCTGGATATTATCGATATCCTGTTCAGCGACACGGTGAAAGCCCGCTTTATTGATAAAGAACTGAGTAATCGCTACGTACCGCGCGGAAACCGCCGTAAGGTTCAGTCACAATTGGCGATTTACGATTACATCAAATCACTCGAGCAACCTGACTAAAGATATGCCAATACACGACAAGACTCCACGACCGCAGGAATTTGCTGCGGTCGACCTTGGTTCAAACAGTTTCCATATGGTCATTGCCCGCGTGGTTGATGGCGCAATGCAAATTATTGGGCGACTGAAACAACGCGTACATCTGGCGGATGGCCTCGGCGAAGATAACAAGCTGAGCGAAGAGGCCATGGAGCGCGGGCTAAGCTGTTTATCACTGTTCGCCGAACGTTTGCAGGGGTTTCCTCCATCAAGCGTATGTATCGTGGGAACCCATACTTTGCGTCAGGCACTGAATGCGACTGATTTTCTCAAGCGAGCGGAAAAAGTCATCCCCTACCCAATTGAGATTATTTCCGGCAACGAAGAAGCCCGATTGATCTTTATGGGCGTTGAACATACGCAGCCGGAAAAAGGTCGCAAGCTGGTTATCGATATCGGCGGCGGCTCAACAGAACTGGTGATCGGAGAAGATTTCGAGCCTAAACTGGTCGAAAGCCGCCGTATGGGCTGCGTCAACTTTGCCCAGATGTACTTCCCGCGCGGTGTAATTAACCGTGAAAATTTCCAGCGTGCCCGCATGGCGGCTGCGCAAAAGCTCGAAACCTTAACCTGGCAGTTTCGCATTCAGGGCTGGAACGTTGCGCTGGGCGCATCGGGCACCATTAAAGCAGCCCATGAAGTGCTGCTGGAGATGGGTGAAAAAGACGGTTTTATCACCCCCGAACGTCTGGACAAGCTGACATCTGAAGTGTTGAAGCACGCGTCATTTGATGCGCTCAGCTTGCCGGGGTTGTCAGAAGAAAGAAAAGCAGTGTTTGTACCCGGACTCGCGATTCTGTGCGGCGTTTTTGACGCGTTAGCTATTCGCGAACTTCGCCTTTCTGATGGTGCGTTACGTGAAGGCGTGCTGTACGAGATGGAAGGCCGATTTCGCCACCAGGACGTTCGCAGCCGTACCGCCAGCAGCCTGGCGAACCAGTACAACATTGACAGCGAACAGGCCCGGCGCGTACTAGAAACGACGATGCAAATGTACGACCAGTGGCATACGCAGCAGCCAAAGCTGGCCAATCCCCAACTGGAAGCGTTACTGCGTTGGGCAGCAATGCTGCATGAGGTTGGGCTGAACATCAACCACAGCGGTCTGCATCGCCACTCTGCGTATATCTTACAAAACAGCGATCTACCTGGTTTCAATCAGGAACAACAGCTGATGATGGCAACATTAGTTCGTTATCATCGCAAAGCGATTAAACTCGACGACTTGCCCCGCTTTACGCTGTTTAAGAAGAAACAGTTTCTGCCGTTAATTCAGCTGCTGCGCCTGGGCGTGCTATTGAATAATCAGCGTCAGGCGACCACCACACCGCCGACTTTGACCCTGATAACCGACGACAGCCACTGGACCTTACGCTTCCCGCATGACTGGTTTAGCCAAAATGCGCTGGTGCTGCTCGATCTGGAGAAAGAGCAGCAATACTGGGAAGCCGTAACAGGCTGGCGACTCAAAATTGAAGAAGAGAGCTCACCCGATATCGCCGCATAAGATCTCAGCAGGTGTCAGTTCATCTGGCACCTGCTTTTCCAGAGTTTCATTCAACGGCAGTGGCTCACCAATCAGATACCCCTGCATGTAATCAATCCCCAGCGAAATAACCGCACTGCGTATTTCCTCGCTTTCGACGTACTCCGCAACCACCAGCATTCTTTTCATCCGCGCCAGATGGCAAATAGAGGCCACGATTTGGTAGTCGAGGCTGTTCGAAACAATATTGCGAATAAAGCTACCGTCAATTTTCAGGATATCGGCATTCACATTTTTCAGCCGGGCATAGCTGGCATATCCAGTACCAAAATCATCAATTGCAATCTGACAGCCCAGTGATTGCAGCTGCAGCAACGTTGCCTGTGCCTGTTCCGCATTGGTTAAGGCATTGCTTTCCGTCACTTCAAAGATAAGTTGCCATGCTTCAACCTTGTACTTATTCAGTAACTGATTGATGTCATTAGGAAGGCGCGCGCGACATACCGAGGTGGGTGATAAGTTAATAGCAAACCGGTGGGCGGGCATTTTTTCCCGATTCTGCGCCATAAATTTCAGCGTATTTTCAATCACCCACAGATCGATACGGGAGGACAAACCAAACTCATGGGCTACCGGCAAGAAACTATCAGGGGCAATAGTTTCACCGTCATCCCCCTCAAGCCGCAGCAGGATTTCGTGATAAACGTCGCCACGTACGCCAAAAATCGGCTGCGCCTTCAGGAAAAAACGATTGTTCTCCAGCGCCTGCTGAATACGGTTCATCATCGCAACCTTATCTTTCAGGTCGCGTTGCAGGTGCATCACACCACGCCGCTGCAAATTCTCTGGTGAATTGGTTGCCAGCGATAATTCGGCAATGGTACTTAACTCTCCCAGCAACAAATAGATATGGTTAACAGGAGAACGGACATAGCAAAAGCTGATCCCAACCTGCGGTTGCAAAGGCATTCCGTCCCAGACAAAACGAAACTGCTTGATATGCCTGTCCAGTGCTTCAATGCGTTCCTTGTGTAGCTCAGTGTTAAAACGCAGGATTAAATCATTACCTGACAATTGATAGACATGCTCATCCTGTTCAAGCAACGGTGTTATCCACTGAGCCAGTTTTTGCTTGTACTGGATACGCAGCATAATGCCGTAATTTTTCACCAGCAGCTCCATGCCCGGAACACCCAAAAAGCAAAGCACTGACCATGGCGCGTTTTTCAAATCCCGGTTCAAAGCGCGCAAATTCGGAATATGCACCATAGGGTCAAAGAAGGCCAGGCGATGGTTGCGCCGGGTAACAAAACGTTGACGCGTTGCAAGGACAGCAATGAAATTCACGATGAAGGAAAAAACCAGATAACTTGATGAGGTAATAGCAAGCTGCGTATCATAGCCCGAATACCAGGGCATATAGCGCTGATAATAATGGATTGCGGTAATAAGTACGACCGCCCATATCAACGAAATAAATTTATAACCGTAACGCATTGCCCCCCACAGCATGACAGGCAGTAACAATGACAGTGTATAATTCGTGCTGAATATTGAGCTTTGTTCATTTAGCGGCATACACAACATTGCCATTAGCACAGTCAATATAATCAACCAGACCACAAACTCTGTTTTAGTCACTTTGGTATCAAACTGCTGCTTTAACTGAGAAAAATAGCCTCTCAGATGCAAGGGGTTGCGAATTGTTCGAATGATGAAATAACACAGCGGCACACCTACAAGGTTCCCCGCGAGTATGGACTGATAGTTGATTAATGTGCCTGTATTGAAGGGCATAACGCCCACCATGCCGGATTTGCTTTCATAAACACCCACAAATGCGGCAAACTGAAAGAGTATCAGAAACAGCGTAGCCGGGCAGAAGACTTGCCAGAACATACGCTGAAACAACAGATGAGAGTCGCCGTGGGAAACGTTGTTTCGTCGGGGAGAAAATACTTTATATCCTCCCCAGCTAAGCACGACTGTAACTATAAAGTGCGAAATTATTGAAAGTGTTTCAAATAACCCGACCTGCGGATATTTGTACCAGATAATGGAAATGATAATACCTGGCAATGCCGCCCAGCCAAAAAAAAGCATCAGGCTAATCATCAGCGCTAACGGCAGGTAGAAAAGAATTACGGTCCCCGTACTAATATGGGCATAGGTGGTGGCAGTGCTCAATATAGGCAACAACAAAGAAGGTAAGATGAGAGGTAATGCCCACCATCTATCTCTAATATCAATATAATTTTTATTGAGTTTCATAGATGCTCAGTAGAATCCCACACATCCTGTAGGGGGTATTCAGACAGGCATCCCACCTGACTTTAAAACGATAAAGTAAAATACATCACAATGATTCATCGATTTTAGTTGTCAGCAACGTGTAATGCTTGATACATATCAAAAAAAATGCCCCTCATTCATCAATTATTACTCTTTTCATTATTTTTTATCGTTAATACATTATTCATGCAAATAATAATATTAATTTCCATAACATAAGAAGATAAAACAACCGAAGCAATTTTACATAAGGAAGAATTGACCATTTCCTCTCAGTGTGCCTTAATGTGAGTATCGCCCTCAGTTGGGTACACTACAAGGAACCTTTTGTGAGCCAGGTTACCAGCCTACGCAAACGACACCGATTTAACAGTCGCATGATCCGGATCGTACTGCTTATCAGCTTTCTCTTCTTCTTCGGACGCTTCGTCTACTCCGCCATTGGTGCATGGCATCACCACCAGGACAAAAAAGAATCTCAGCAGACCACTCAGCCGCAACAGACATCTTCTGCACAAATCGACGTACATTGATCGCTCGCGCCTGTGATACCCCCAGCATTAAGATTCCTTACCGGATGGCTAATCGCCTGACATTTAACCATCCGGTAAGGGATTTGAGTGATGAAACTTTACACACATCCCTCCTCTCTCGCTTAATTATCAGATAATCGGCCATATTTTTCGCACAAATGCACAATCTTTTCATCCCACTTCACCGCACCATTCGCGCTGATTTTTACGTTCCGGTTTAACGGACATAAAAAGACAAACAGTGCTCAAATAAACGCTAATTAATATCACCAGCAAATATCACTGACGCAAGCATTTATATTTCGCATGAAAATTAAATAGTTATTTGAATTGTTATCATTTTTAAATACTACAGGGTAATACCATGAGTGGTTTTTTATTATTCCCGAAAATAAGAAGCGGCCTTGAGTGGATCGCCGGGCACAGCGATGCTGTCATTCAATTCGGCTGGAATATCGTTGCCGCCGTGATCTTATTGTTTATCGGTAAATTTATCGCTCGTCTGCTCTCTCGTGGACTGGAAAAGTTACTGCTTAAACGTAAAGTCGACAGAACGATCATTCAGTTCTTCACCGCGCTGGTACGTTACATCACCCTCGCCTTTTCCGTCGTCGCCGCATTAGGTCGCATCGGTATTGAAACATCCTCCATTATTGCCGTCATCGGTGCCGCCGGACTAGCCATTGGCCTCGCGTTACAAAGCTCGCTTTCCAACTTTGCCGCTGGCGTGCTGTTGGTTTCCCTGCGACCTTTTCGCGCCGGAGAAGTAGTGCAGATTGGTGCAGTCACCGGAACAGTAGAAAAGGTGCACATCTTCTCCACCACCCTGCTCACCGCGGACAGCAAAGAAGTTGTGATTCCAAACGGTAAGATCATCGCTGACAACATCATTAACTATTCCCGTCACCCTTTTCGTCGTATCGATCTGGTGATTGGTGTGGGTTATCAGAGTCGGATTGCAGAGGTTAAGCAAGTTATTAATCACATTATCGAGCAGGACAGCCGCATCGATAAGCAACGTGGGGTAACCGTTCGTCTGGGCGAACTGGGCGCTTCAGCGTTGAATTTTTACGTGCGCGTATGGGTGCCCAATATCGAATACTGGAATACCTATTACGATCTGCTGGAAAACATTAAAGAGGCGCTGGACGCCAACCACATCGACCTACCCTATCCACAGATGGATGTGCGTATTCAGCATGTCGCACCTCAGCAACAGTCTCAGCTGCAACTGGTCGATTAATCTATTGCTTTCTCTATTTCAGTGGAGAAAGCATTGATACAACAATTGGATTGAATCAAAAACCACCCACCATTTCCACCAATTCTCCCTCGATCATAAAGTACACCTATAAAATACACAGAGCGCATTTGCACTCTCAAAAACAGACACAACCAAAATCATATATCACATTGTTATATAACAAAAAAATAGGCTTTAATTGATGAAAAACGATAGGTTTACTTTTATTAACGGGCAAGATTAAATGCATTGTTTTTTCGATGTGATTAACAAGGAATAGTAATGAACTTTAAAAAATGCTCCCTACCTTTAGCACTCATTGCCTGCTTCTCAATTGCTGGCTGCCAATCTAACGCTGACGAGCATGCGGCGGATGTTTATCAAACCGACCAGCTTAATTCAAAGCAAGAGACAAAAACGGTCAACATCATCTCGGTTTTGCCCGCGAAAGTGGCAGTAGACAATACGGCAAATAAACGTGCAGCGCAGGCTACTGGCGCTATTCTTGGCGCAGTTGCAGGCGGAGTCATCGGCCATAATGTGGGATCACGCAGTAATACCAACACTACGACTGGTGCCGTTGCTGGGGGTACAGCGGGCGCTGTGGCTGGCTCAATGGTCAATGATAAAACGTTAGTTGAAGGCGTATCTTTAACCTATAAAGAAGGTACTAAGGTTTACACTTCAACGCAGGTCGGTAAGGCTTGCCAATTTAGTACTGGTCTGGCAGTAGTCATCTCCACCAACTACAACGAGACCCGAATTCAGCCAAACGCGAAATGCCCTGAAAAAAGTTAACGATTGAGGGGACACATGAAAAAAATCGTTCTGGCGACCTTTCTCAGTATCTTTAGCAGCGCGGCGTTTTCATCGTCTTTGCAGGATCAGCTTTCGGCAGTCGCTCAGGCTGAACAGCAAGGGGCTAACGAGGAAAAAAAACAGCACGACGACTGGGTAGCTGAGCGCAATAAGCAGATCCAGCAAGATAAACAGCGGCGCGCTAGTGCCCAGGCAGCCGCTAATAAAAAAGCCGCTGCCGCGGCCGCTGAAAAGCAAGCCCGACAGGATAAGCGCGACGCCGAAGCTTTGCAGGATAAGAAAAGAGATCAGGGTTATGAAGATGAACTTCGCAGTCTGGAAATTCAGAAGCAGAAACTGGCTCTGGCTAAGGAAGAAGCGCGGGTCAAAAGGGAAAACGAATTTATCGATCAGGAATTGAAAAGTAAAGCCGCGCAAACCGACGTGACGCAGTCTGAAGCCGATGCCAATAGAAACATTTCTGAAGGCGGACGCGATCTCATGAAGAGTGAAGGTAAAGCTCGCGAAGATAAAGCCGATAGTTGGTTTAAATAATTTTTTACCTTAGCCGATCAATATCGTTGCCCTAACCTGTTTAACCTAAACAAAAGCCCTCTATTAAAGAGGGCTTTTAGTATTTACCAATTCAAATTAAGGTAAAAAATGGCGCAGTTATTCCCACTCAATCGTAGCTGGCGGCTTACCGCTGATGTCATACACCACGCGGGAAATACCGTTCACTTCGTTGATAATGCGGTTAGAGACGCGGCCTAAGAAGTCATACGGCAGGTGTGCCCAGTGCGCGGTCATAAAGTCGATGGTTTCTACCGCACGCAGGGAAACAACCCAGTCGTACTTGCGGCCATCGCCCATCACACCAACGGAACGAACCGGCAGGAACACTGTGAACGCCTGGCTTACCTTGTTGTACAGGTCAGCTTTGTGCAGCTCTTCAATGAAGATAGCATCCGCGCGACGCAGCAGGTCGCAGTACTCTTTCTTCACTTCGCCAAGCACACGTACGCCCAGACCCGGTCCCGGGAACGGGTGACGGTACAGCATGTCGTACGGCAGGCCCAGCTCCAGACCAATCTTACGCACTTCGTCTTTGAACAGCTCACGCAGCGGCTCAACCAGACCCATCTTCATCTCTTTCGGCAAACCGCCCACGTTGTGGTGAGATTTGATAACGTGCGCTTTACCGGTGGCAGATGCCGCAGATTCGATCACGTCCGGGTAGATGGTGCCCTGCGCCAGCCACTTAACGTCTTCCAGCTTCAGCGCTTCTTCATCAAATACTTCCACGAATACGCGGCCAATGATTTTACGTTTAGCTTCTGGGTCGTTCTCGCCTTTCAGCGCGTCCAGGAAACGCTGCTCGCCTTCCACGTGAACGATGTTCAGGCCAAAGTGGTCGCCGAACATATCCATCACCTGCTGAGCTTCGTTGAGACGCAGCAGACCGTTGTCGACGAACACGCAGGTCAGGTTTTTGCCGATAGCACGGTGCAGCAGCATCGCGGTCACGGAGGAGTCAACGCCGCCGGACAGACCGAGGATAACTTTATCATTGCCAACCTGCTCACGAATGCGGGCAACGGCGTCATCGATAATTTTTGCCGGCGTCCACAGCGCTTCACACTGGCAGATGTCGCGCACAAAACGCTCCAGCATGCGCATACCCTGACGGGTGTGGGTAACTTCCGGGTGGAACTGCACGCCGTAGAAGCGTTTTTCTTCGTGCGCCATGATAGCGAACGGGCAGTTGTCGGTGCTGGCAACGGTCACGAAACCTTCCGGAATGGCGGTCACTTTGTCGCCGTGGCTCATCCACACGTCCAGCAGCGGTTTGCCGTCTGCGGTCAGGGAGTCTTCAATACCGCGGACAAGCGCGCTGTCGGTCTGAACTTCAACCTGCGCATAGCCGAATTCACGTTCGTTAGAACCTTCAACATGACCACCGAGCTGCATTGCCATGGTCTGCATGCCGTAGCACACGCCGAACACCGGCACGCCCGCATTGAAAACGTATTCCGGCGCACGCGGGCTGTTTTCTTCGGTGGTACTTTCCGGACCACCGGAAAGAATGATACCGCTTGGGTTGAATTCGCGAATTTGTGCTTCCGTAACATCCCATGCCCACAGTTCACAGTAGACGCCCAGTTCACGTACGCGACGTGCAACCAGCTGAGTGTACTGCGAGCCGAAATCGAGGATGAGAATGCGATGTTTATGAATATTGTCTGTCATTGACGCTAATTCCGAGGCAAGTGAAACAAATTCGCCCGGCATATAGCCGGGCGCGGAAACTTATCAGGAGCCCATGCGGTAGTTAGGGGACTCTTTGGTGATGGTCACATCGTGAACGTGACTTTCCTGAATACCCGCACCGCTGATGCGTACAAACTCTGCTTTCGTTCGCAGCGCGTCGATAGTACCACAGCCGGTCAGACCCATACAGGAGCGCAGGCCGCCCATCTGCTGGTGAATGATCTCTTTCAGGCGACCTTTATAGGCAACGCGACCTTCGATACCTTCCGGGACCAGTTTGTCAGCAGCGTTATCGCTCTGGAAGTAACGGTCAGAAGACCCTTTGGACATCGCGCCCAGAGAACCCATACCGCGGTAAGATTTGTAAGAACGGCCCTGGTACAGTTCGATTTCGCCCGGGGATTCTTCAGTACCCGCCAGCATGGAGCCAACCATCACTGCGGCAGCACCAGCAGCAATCGCTTTAGCGATGTCGCCGGAGAAACGAATACCGCCGTCGGCGATAACCGGAATACCGGTGCCTTCCAGCGCTTCAACGGCATCAGAAACGGCAGTGATCTGCGGAACACCGACGCCGGTCACGATACGGGTAGTACAGATGGAGCCTGGGCCGATACCCACTTTAACTGCGCTGCAGCCAGCTTCAGCAAGCGCGCGAGCACCTGCGCCTGTAGCAACGTTACCGCCGATGATCTGCAGGTCAGGATATTTAGCGCGAGTTTCACGGATACGCTGCAGAACGCCTTCAGAGTGGCCGTGAGAGGAGTCAATCAGCAGAACGTCTACGCCAGCGGCAACCAGCGCGTCTACACGCTCTTCGTTACCTGCGCCAGCACCTACCGCTGCACCAACGCGCAGACGACCATGCTCGTCTTTACAGGCGTTAGGTTTACGTTCTGCTTTCTGGAAATCTTTTACGGTGATCATGCCGAGCAGGTGGAAGCTGTCATCAACAACCAACGCTTTCTCAACGCGTTTTTCGTGCATTTTGGCAAAAACGACATCGCGCGCTTCGCCTTCACGAACGGTCACCAGACGCTCTTTTGGCGTCATATATACGCTAACCGGCTGGTTCAGGTCTGTCACAAAACGCACGTCACGGCCGGTGATGATGCCGACCAGTTCGTTATCTTCAGTCACTACCGGGTAGCCAGCAAAGCCGTTACGCTCGGTCAGTTCTTTCACTTCGCGCAGAGTAGTGGTTGGCAGTACGGTCTGTGGGTCAGTTACCACGCCAGATTCGTGTTTCTTCACGCGGCGAACTTCTTCAGCCTGGCGCTCGATGGACATGTTTTTGTGGATAAAACCGATGCCGCCTTCCTGGGCCAGGGCAATTGCCAGGCGCGCTTCCGTCACGGTGTCCATTGCTGCGGAGAGCATAGGAATGTTCAGGCGAATGGTTTTCGTCAACTGGGTGCTGAGGTCAGCAGTATTCGGCAGAACGGTAGAATGAGCGGGAACGAGGAGGACGTCGTCAAACGTCAGGGCTTCTTTTGCGATACGTAGCATGGGCAATATCTCACCTGGGAGGTTATTAAATATTGCCGCGGCATTATACAGAGCGTAACCGATTGCATCCACACTTTTTTGCAAAAAAACCTTGCGCTCCTCTGTGAGCATGTTACTTTCGACTGAATAACTTGCTGATTTAGAATTTGATCCCGCTCACATGTTATCCTCTCAGACCACCTCAATTTTTACCGTAAGCCGCCTAAATCAGACGGTTCGTTTGCTGCTTGAGCAGGAAATGGGACAAGTTTGGATCAGCGGTGAAATCTCGAATTTCACTCAGCCGTCCTCCGGTCACTGGTATTTCACGCTCAAAGATGACACCGCCCAGGTACGCTGCGCGATGTTTCGCAACAGCAATCGACGGGTAACGTTCCGCCCACAGCACGGTCAGCAGGTCCTGGTACGCGCCAACATTACGTTGTACGAACCGCGTGGCGACTACCAGATAATTGTTGAGAGCATGCAGCCAGCTGGTGAAGGCTTGTTGCAGCAAAAATATGAGCAACTCAAAGCCAAACTGCAGGCTGAAGGGCTATTCGATCAGCAGTTCAAAAAATCACTACCCTCTCCGGCTCACTGCGTTGGGGTCATTACCTCGAAAACCGGGGCTGCGCTGCACGATATTCTCCACGTGTTGAAGCGTCGTGACCCATCCCTGCCCGTTATTATCTACCCGACCGCGGTCCAGGGCGACGATGCGCCAGGACAGATCGTTCGCGCCATTGAGCTGGCGAACGCGCGGGGCGAGTGCGATGTGCTTATCGTCGGGCGCGGCGGCGGTTCTCTGGAAGATTTGTGGAGTTTTAACGACGAACGCGTTGCACGGGCAATCTTTGCCAGCCACATTCCTGTGGTTAGCGCCGTCGGCCACGAAACAGATGTCACTATTGCCGATTTTATTGCAGATTTACGGGCGCCTACGCCATCAGCAGCGGCGGAAATTGTCAGCCGCAATCAACTGGAACTGCTGCGTCAAATTCAGCATGGCCAGCAGCGTCTGGAGATGGCGATGGACTACTACATCGCCAACCGTACTCGTCGCTTTACCCAGCTTCATCACCGTTTGCAACAGCAACATCCGCAACTGCGTCTGGCCCGTCAGCAGACCGTGCTGGAGCGGCTGCGTCAGCGGATGAATTTCGCTCTTGAGAATAAGATTAAGCAGGCCAATCAGCGCCAACAGCGCGTAAGTCAACGCCTGAGCCAGCAAAACCCACAGCCGCGAATTTATCGGGCGCAAACCCGTATTCAGCAACTGGAGTACCGTCTGGCAGAGAATATCCGCGCGCGTTTAAGTGCACAGCGAGAACGCTTCGGTAATGTGGTGACGCATCTTGAAGCGGTGAGTCCTCTCTCGACGCTCGCTCGCGGCTATAGCGTCACTACCGCGACCGACGGCAAAGTACTGAAGCAGACCAAACAGGTAAAAACCGGTGATGTGCTCACTACCCGCCTGTCAGACGGCTGGGTAGAGAGCGAAGTGAAAGGCGTAACGACGGCAAAGAAAACGCGTAAGAAAAAGCCAGATTAAACCGGCACAAACTCCACACGTTTCTTCGAAATCAGACCATGACCATTCTGACAGAAGTAATCCACCGCGCCGCAGGCTTTTAACACCTGGAGTGGCTGATGACACTCCGGGCAGCGCGCTTCTAACGGAATATCTTTTCTACAGTTTTCACAGTGTGCCACACCGTTTTGTGGTTCCAGTTCTGCATGACAATCCGGGCAGGTCATCGACATGGTGACTCCTTTAAATGGCGTTCAATTCTGCGCTAATTTTACCATGATACGCTTAGTGTGAACCACGCAACTGTTGCTGTAGGATCAGTAATCGTTCTACCTCATCCAGCCTGCGCTGCGTCGTGCGGCTCACCTCCTGCGGGCTGCGTTCAAACAGACTTTGCGTCCCCAGAATATGTTCCGCCAGACAATGGGCATAAATCGTACCAGGCAGACACCAGCGTTGCACAACATCACCGTCAATCAATTCGAGCACATCGTCGGCACCCCGTCGGTCGTAGCTGATGATACGCCCATCACGCAGATAAAGGCGCAGACCTTTTTGTCCGCCAGCAGGCCCCGCGTATTTATTCAGCCAGATATCCAACGGTACACCGCTAATCAGTCCTTGCAGATGCGCCTCTCCTTCAGCCGTGGTCAGGTCACCCTGGATGATGTTACGTCCCCGACGGTCTTTAGCGCTCTTCACCTGCAGGGTCATGCTGTCATTACCACCCAGGTAACGCACTGTTTCACGCAGCATGGCCAGTACGTGTGTGCCAATGTCCAGAATCACACCGTCCGGGTGGCGAAGCTCACGCGTATCTGGCTCACCGGTGGCAAAGTTGAGCGCGATCGGCTCTCCTGTAGCGTTAAATCCGCTCGGCTCCTGCAAAAAACCGTCGATTTTAACAACGTCTGAAAAGTGAGAGACAAGTGCCTGTTGTGGGTTATCGCCCTGCCACTGCGCACCGAGTTTTCCCAATGCCAGCTGCATTGCGCCATTGCGCGCCATCCAGTGGTCGAGCGCCAGCAAACGGTCGGCAGCGTCGGGTTGCTCCAGCAGCGTTTTCAGTTTTTTAATTTGGGAAAGCGTGGCAACAATCGGTTTTTCAACCACGATTCGTGCGATGGGAGCGGCCAGCGCCTGTTCAAGCACATCGAGATGATGCAGAGAAGCGGTGGTGATAAACAGGGTATCAAGCGGTGTTGCAAGAAGTTCAGCGAGCGATGCACAGCGTGTCACACCAGCGGGCTGTTTTGCGGGTTGCACGTCAAATCCCACACAGCACAGGGAATCACCGTAAAGTTTACGCAATGCGGGCAAGTATGCCGTTTCAACGACTGCGCCAAGCCCAACAAACCCTAACAGCATGTTCTCACCTCGTAAATGAATTGGCCGGGACATCACGTCTGCCCCGGCACAATCGAGGTGTTATCAGGCGCTAGTAGCCGGTTTAGTTTGCGTATTCTCCAGCATGCGACGGATCGGCACAATGAGGACGATCAGTACCGCAGCGCAGATAAGCAACGCAATCGAGCAGCGAGCGAAGAGATCCGGCAGCATATCCAGTTGGTCGGCCTTAACATGACCACCAATCAGACCTGCGGCCAGGTTACCCAGCGCACTGGCGCAGAACCACAGGCCCATCATCTGCCCGCGCATTCTTTCCGGAGCCAGCAGCGTCATGGTCGCCAGACCGATCGGGCTCAGGCACAACTCACCAAGCGTCAGCATCAGGATACTGCCCACCAGCCAGAATGGGGAGACGCCTGCGCCACCGTTACTGAGAACGTTTTGCGCTGCCAGCATCATCAGACCAAAGCCTGCAGCGGCACAGAGAATACCGATAACGAACTTGGTGATGCTGCTCGGGCGAATATTCATGCTCGCCAGTTTCGGCCACGCCCAGCTGAATACCGGTGCCAGCAGAATGATAAACAGTGCGTTTATCGACTGGAACCAGACCGCCGGGATTTCAAAATCGCCGATCATACGGTTAGTGTAGTCATTAGCGAACAGGTTGAATGAGGTTGGCTTCTGCTCAAACGCAGACCAGAAGAACGCGGCGGAAACCAGCAGGATAAAGCAGACCAGCAGTCTGGCGCGCTCTTTGCGGTTCAGACCAGCAAAGACAAACAGGTAGATAAAATAGAGCGCGACGGAGGCGGCAATCACATACACCAGCATACTGGCAACCGCGACCGGATTTATCACAATCACGCCCTGCGCAATCAGCGTAACGATAACAGCTACGCCGACGGCCAGCGCCAGCAGCCACGCGCCCACGCCATTACGTTTCACTACCGGGCTGTTCCAGGTTGAGTCCAGACCCACTTCGCTGTCATAACGTTTCATCGATGGAACGGCAAACACGCGGAAGATGATCAATGCCACCAGCATCCCGATACCACCGATGCCAAAGCCCCAGTGCCAACCGTGGGATTTAATCAGCCAGCCGGAGATCAGCGGCGCTATAAACGATCCCATATTGATGCCCATATAGAACAGCGAGAAGCCGCCGTCGCGACGCGCATCGCCTTTTTTATACAGCGTGCCAACCATCACTGAGATACAGGTTTTAAACAGACCAGAACCGAGCACGATAAACATCAGGCCGATAAAGAACAGGTTGTTCCCCATAATGGCCGAGAGCGCGATCGACAAGTGACCGAGCGCAATCAAAATGGAACCGTACCACACCGCTTTCTGTTGGCCGAGCCAGTTATCCGCCAGCCAGCCACCAGGCAACGCGGCGAGATACATCGTACCGGCAAAGATACCCACAATCGCCGAGGCATTTTCACGCGCCAGCCCCATGCCGCCGTCATAAACGGTAGCAGCCATAAACAGGATCAGTAACGGGCGAATGCCGTAAAACGAGAAGCGCTCCCACATCTCTGTGAAGAACAGCGAGCCGAGCGGGTAAGGATGACCGAAGAAAGTTCGGCTTTCTTTTTGATTAACAGAGGATTGCATAATTCTCCCGAAAGTTATGTCGTCGTGCGTGTAAACACCGCGATGTACGCCAGCCAGTTACGTATCTGACCGATTTTTTACATGCGGCGAAAAGTTAGTTAACCATTTGATAACCTAAGGCTAGTTTTGTCTAGTACCAGCCCCCGGACTTTAAGATGAAAACTCGACAAATGTCTACTTTCTTAGATTTAAACTTGGCAAAAAACGAATAGTGATTGACTTTACACAGGGGGAGATCAGCAATGGGCAGACGAAAAAAAACCCGCGACAAGCGCGGGTTTTTATCTGCATCAGCAACAGTTACTTGCTTTTTTTAATGTGCTTAATCAGACGCTTACGCTTACGCATCTGAGTCGGCGTTAATGTATTACGTTTGTTCGCAAACGGGTTCTCCCCTTCTTTGAACTGAATACGGATCGGCGTCCCCATCACGTCCAAAGACTTGCGGAAATAGTTCATCAGATAGCGCTTGTAGGAATCCGGCAGGTCTTTGACCTGGTTGCCGTGAATCACCACGATTGGCGGGTTATAACCACCAGCGTGGGCATATTTCAGCTTCACACGACGACCACGCACCAGCGGCGGCTGATGATCTTCTACTGCCATGGTCATGATGCGCGTCAGCATCGCGGTGCTCACGCGACGTGTAGAGCTATCGTATGCTTCACGGACCGATTCAAACAGGTTACCCACGCCGCTACCGTGCAGAGCTGAGATAAAGTGTACGCGCGCAAAATCAATAAAGCCCAGACGGAAGTCCAGCGTCTCTTTGACCTGCTCTTTTACTTCCTGCGTCAGGCCATCCCACTTGTTGACTACGATAACAAGTGAGCGCCCACTATTGAGGATAAAGCCCAGCAGCGACAGGTCCTGATCGGAAATCCCTTCACGCGCGTCAATCACCAGCATCACCACGTTGGCATCTTCAATTGCCTGCAGCGTTTTGATTACTGAGAATTTTTCTACCGCTTCGGTAATTTTGCCGCGCTTACGCACGCCCGCGGTATCGATGAGCACATATTCGCGTTCATCGCGCTGCATCGGAATATAAATACTGTCACGCGTGGTTCCCGGCATGTCGTAAACCACTACGCGGTCTTCGCCGAGAATACGGTTAGTAAGCGTGGACTTACCTACGTTCGGACGGCCGACGATTGCCAGTTTAATCGGCAAATCCTGCGGGTTGAAATCGTCCTCAGGCTCTTCTTCGCCGTTTTCTTTGGCTTCAAGCTGCGCCCAGTATTCTGCGTCTTCATCCACTTCTTCCTGAGGAGCAACGTCATCCATCCACGGTAGCAGAACATGCTCCAGCAGGCTGAGAACACCACGACCATGGGACGCCGCGATCGGATAAATTTCACCCAGCCCCAATGAGTAGAAATCAACAACCGCCTGGTCAGGATCGAGTCCGTCAGTTTTGTTGGCGACCAGGAAAGTCGGTTTCTGGCGCGAACGCAGATGTTTAGCAATAGCTTCATCCGCAGGCATCAGGCCAGCACGCGCATCCACCATGAACAGCACAACGTCTGCTTCTTCGATAGCCAACAGCGACTGTTCCGCCATACGGGTTTCAACACCGTCTTCGGTGCCATCAATACCGCCGGTATCAATACAGATAAACTCACGGCCTTCAATTTCCGCACGACCGTACTTACGGTCACGAGTCAGACCCGGGAAATCCGCAACCAGCGCATCTCGGGTGCGAGTTAGACGGTTAAATAACGTGGATTTGCCAACGTTAGGGCGCCCGACAAGCGCGACCACAGGTACCATGTTTAAAGCCTCATTTAAAAAATCATCAGACAACGGGCACATTTTTTGCCCCGTTGTTAAAAACAGTAAAACGGCCCCTGCACCAGGAGCCGTTTTTCAAAGCGAGCGGCCGGGACGATTAACGCGTAATAGAGTACAGCGTACCGTCTTTCGCCTGGATCAGCAGTTTACCATCAGCAGAGACCGGCTCGGTCAGGAAACCTGAGCTGTCGACTTTCTGCTGGGCAACAAAACGACCATCGTCAACGTTAATCCAGTGCAGGTAGCCTTCGCTATCACCGACGACCAGATTGCCATTATACAATACCGGGGACGTCAGCAGACGGTGCAGCAGATCGCTTTGCGTCCACAGCGTCACGCCGCCATCGGTGGTCAGCGCCAGTACGCGGTCATTCTGGTCAACCAGGTAGATACGGTTACCGTCGACGATGAAATCATTCACCGAGCCCAGTTCGCGTTTCCACATAATTTGACCACTGCGCAGATCCAGCGCCGTCAGGTTACCATTATAAGCCAGCGCGTAAACAACGCCATTGACGATAACCGGCGTGGTATCAACGTCGCTCAGACGATCGATTTCCGTTGGGCCTGTCGCCTGAGAGATTCGCTGCTGCCAAATCATCTGGCCTTGCTGCATCAGCACGGCGCTCACGCGACCGTTATCACCGCCGACAATAGCTGCGCCAAAGGCGGTTGCCGGAGCGGATTCACCACGCAGAGACAGGGAAGGCATGTCGAGGTTAACGGTCCATTTGATGGCGCCATCAGCTTCGTTTAATGCCTGCAACTGGCCGTTGCTGGTGTGGATCAGTACTACGCCATCGCTCACAACAGGACGAGACAGCGCTTCACCGGCGACTTTCGTCTGCCATGCGGTGGTACCGTCGCTGGTATTCAACGCATAAACCTGTGCTTTTTCGCTGCCAATGTAAACATGTCCGCCGGACACGGTTACACCGCCAGAAAGCTGTGCAGATGCACGGGAGAACCAGCCGTCTTTCTCACCCAGATTCACAGACCAGACTTCTTTACCGTCGCCTGCGTTCAATGCTTTCACTACACCAGCGCGATCGGCTGCATAGACAACGTTATCCGCCAGCGCAGGATGAAGATTGGAATAGAAATCACCAATACCGTTGCCTACAGAGGTGCTCCATTCCGTAGACGGAGTAAACTGGTTTTCAACCACCGGTAATGGGGACATCTTAACGACATCTTCTTCGCCACTAAACAGTGAACAGCCGCTCAATAGGGTAACGGAAAGCAGCCCTGGCAGAAGTAATTTACGCAATTGCATCGGGTCCCTCTCAGATGGACAAATTATTGATTTTCATCTGCATCATTTCGCTCAGAGCAGGAGAGGCATCGCTTTTCACACCCGCTTCCCATGCGCTACGCGCACCTTGTTTGTCGCCTTTGCTCAGCAACGCTTCACCGCGCAGATCGGCAACAATGGCCGTCCACCCTTCACCTTTAATGGTGTCGAGTGTTTTCAGCGCGGTATCAGCCTGTTTAAGCTGAACCTGAACACGAGCCAGACGCAGGTTAATCACCGCTTTGAGATTTTCATCGCTGGTCGCAGCCAAGCCCTGTTGCAGCTGACTTGCGGCTTTCTCAAGTTCATTTTGGTCAACAAACTGCTGCGCAAGTTCCAGTGAAGCTAGCGCGCCGTAGGTATTTTTATTCTCTGCAGCAAATTTCTCAGCGGCAGGAATGCTGTCCGGTTTACCCGCGCTAACCGCAGTCACCGTATTTTGATATGCCAGAGAAGCAGAGCGTGCGGACTCCGTCTGATGGCTGGTCCAGTAACGCCAACCAACCAGCGCGCCAACCCCTAAAATGATCCCAACAGCCAGCGCCTTGCCGTTTTCAGCAAAGAAGCGTTTTACCGCATCAACCTGGTCGTGTTCGTTCTCGTAAATTTCCACGCTGTCCTTCTCCTTAGCCCAGTAAAGTGCGCAAATGCGCGGCAACGCTATCCTGCGCTACTGCCGTTTGCTCACCAGAGCGCAAATCCTTCACTACAACAGTACCGTCAGCCACTTCGGACTCGCCCAGTACCAGTGCAACGCGGGCGCCCCACTTATCGGCACGGGCAAACTGTTTCTTAAAGTTGCCGCCACCGTGGTTTGTCATCAGTTTCACACCAGGAACTTCATCGCGCAGACGTTCTGCAAGCGTCATTGCCGCCGACTGCGTGTCCGCCCCTGAAGCAACCAGGTATATATCGACAACAGGATCTGCGTTAAATTCCGGATTAACTGCCTGAACTAACAAAACAAGTCGTTCCAGCCCCATAGCAAAGCCCACGGCTGGCGTTGCACGACCGCCAAGTTGCTCTACCAGACCGTCGTAACGACCACCGGCACACACGGTGCCCTGAGAGCCCAGGCTGCTGGTGACCCACTCAAATACGGTGCGGTTGTAGTAATCAAGACCACGAACCAGACGCTGATTGACGGTGTAGGCAATGCCTGCGGATTCCAGCAGTTTGCACAAGCCCGCGAAGTGCTCGCGAGAGTCGTCATCAAGATAGTCGCCCAGTGCAGGTGCGTCGTTAAGCAGCGCCTGTACTTCCGGGTTTTTGGAGTCGAGAACGCGCAGCGGATTGGTGTACATACGACGCTTGCAGTCTTCGTCCAGTTTCTCTTTGTGCAGTTCCAGGTAGGCGACCAACGCATCACGGTAGTTAGCGCGGGCTTCAAGCGAACCGATTGAGTTCAGCTCAAGGCTAACATGCTGAGAAATACCCAGCGCGCGCCACCAACGAGCGGTCAGCATAATCAGCTCCGCATCGATGTCCGGGCCTTGCAGGCCAAATACTTCGACACCCAGCTGATGGAATTGACGATAGCGTCCTTTCTGCGGACGTTCGTGGCGGAACATCGGCCCGATATACCACAGACGCTGTTCCTGATTGTACAGGAGACCATGTTCGATGCCGGCGCGTACGCAGCCCGCAGTCCCTTCAGGACGCAACGTCAGGCTGTCGCCATTACGGTCCTCAAAGGTATACATCTCTTTTTCAACCACGTCGGTGACTTCACCGATCGCGCGTTTGAATAACGGGGTCTGCTCTACAATCGGCAAGCGGATTTCACTGTAACCGTAGCTACCGAGCACGTTTTTGAGAGTGCCTTCAATGCGCTGCCAGATGGCGGTTTCGCCAGGCAGATAATCGTTCATGCCGCGAATGGCTTGAATGTTTTTTGCCACGTTTATTCTCTTTATGAATATAAAAATGAACCCTCAGCGCTAACCCGAACAATGCGGGCGCCATGCGGGTTCAATCATACACGGGAAGCACGCCGCTTCCCATCACGTTGTTATTTTTCAAGCTGCTGCACGTCGATACGACGCGCTTCGTCCAGAATACTCGCTTTAGCGCGGATGCGGGCTTCAAGCTGCGTAATCATGTCGTCGTTATCGAGTCTGTCCTTACGCACGCCGTCTTCATACAGGCCACTTTTCTTGTTACCGCCCGTCACGCCCAGCGTAGAAACCAGCGCTTCACCAGGACCGTTTACCACGCAGCCGATGATCGAAACGTCCATTGGCGTAATGATATCTTCCAGGCGTTGCTCCAGCGCGTTAACCGTACCAATAACGTCAAACTCCTGACGCGAACAGGTTGGGCAAGCGATGAAGTTGATCCCGCGCGCGCGAATGCGCAGCGATTTCAGGATATCAAAACCCACTTTGATCTCTTCCACCGGATCGGCTGCCAGAGAAACACGCAGCGTATCGCCGATCCCTTCAGATAACAGCAGGCCAAGGCCGATCGCGGACTTCACCGAACCACTACGCAAACCACCGGCTTCGGTGATCCCCAGATGCAGCGGTTGATCGATCTGTTTCGCCAGCAGGCGATAGGATTCTACGGCGAGGAAAACGTCAGATGCTTTAACGCTGACTTTGAATTGATCGAAGTTCAGACGATCAAGGTGATCCACGTGGCGCATAGCGGATTCCAGCAGCGCCTGCGGCGTCGGTTCACCGTATTTTTCCTGCAGATCTTTTTCCAGCGATCCGGCGTTGACGCCGATACGGATTGGAATATTTTTATCACGAGCGCAATCCACCACCATGCGAATACGCTCTTCACTACCGATATTACCTGGGTTAATACGCAGGCAATCAACACCGTATTCCGCCACCTTCAGTGCGATACGATAGTCGAAGTGAATATCGGCAACCAGCGGGACGTTAACCTGCTGTTTGATAAGCTTGAACGCTTCTGCGGCATCCATTGTCGGTACGGAGACACGAACAATGTCTGCGCCTACGCGTTCCAGCGCTTTAATCTGATTAACCGTCGCTTCCACATCCGTGGTACGCGTGTTAGTCATAGACTGTACGGCGATGGGCGCACCATCGCCGATCGGCACGTTCCCAACGTAAATGCGTGTCGATTTTCTACGTTGAATTGGAGCCTGGTTATGCATTAAAAAATCTCCCGCATTGCCGTCTGTTACTGAGCCGGTGATTGTTCGGCATTAACGGTAAGACGTGCAACCTGGTTAGTTCTGATAAAACGACTCAGATCGACAGGTTTACCCTGGAACTGAATCTGCACTGCCGCCGGGGCGCCAATTTTCAGTTTGTACGGCGCTTGACCGGTCAGGTTTAGATTGCCGTCTTTACGCTGCATCCCGCTGAACAGTTTTTTACCGGTCGCATCGGTTACTTCCAGCCAGCAATCGGCGGTAAAGTTCATCACCAGCGCGTTAGGATCGGCTACAGGTGTAGTCACACCTGCCTGATCGGTCGGCAGAGGAGCCGCTGTAGCTGGCGCTGCGGTTGCGGTATCGACGTTAGCCTGAGAAGGGGCAACAACGGCGTTCTGTTGCGCATCAGCGGCGGGTGCCGGGGTCGCAGCAACGTCTGGCGTTGACGCTGCGTCCGCTACCGCACCATCGTCAGGAGCCGCCGGAGGGGTATCCTGCCCTGCTGCTGCGCTGGTATCTAACGGTACGTTCTGCGCACCCTCTTTACCGGCATTCAGCTCAGCAGAGGATTGATCGGCCATGGTGGTGATCTCTTCCTGCTGCGCTTTATGGTTCTGCCACCACCAGGCGCCTGTCAGTCCGACAACGACAAACAGCACAAGCCAGGTAAAGGACATTAACCAGCCGTCACGTTTCTTACGACGCTTACCGAGCGAGAAGCTCTGCATCGGTGCGACCTTAGCTGGTCGAATCGGAGCCTGTTTTTCCAGCCCTGGCAACAGTTCTTCTTCAGGAATATGCACCAGACGCGCATAAGAACGGATATACCCGCGCAGGAATGTTGAAGCAAGATCGGCTGGCGCCTTATCCTCTTCAATATCGCGTACCGTGGAGACCTTCAGGCAAAGTCGCTCCGCGACTGCCTGCTGGCTGAATCCGAGTTGTTCACGGGCATTGCGCAGACGAACGCCGGTGGATAGTGTTTCATTTTTGTCGTGCGTGGCTTCAGTATTCATTCGCTACAGCTGCGTAAATTTGGGTTCTGATGCCGGCGAGCCACAATGCTCACCCACACCGCGAAACATCTGGTCAGTTAACCTTCGTCAGACAGTATAAAACGGTCAGACTATCAATGACAAAACGGCGTAAACCTGAGGGCTAAACACTTGTTACGCCGTTACATACTGCCTTAAAGTCGACAAAAACGCACCGTTATTATTGACCTGACGACGACAACAAAAAACCTCATATGGCTTACGTTGCACTACGGTACAGGAATTATACCGTAGTGCGCCAACATCAAACGGTCTTAATCTCGATAGCGTCGCCCTGCATACGCTTACGCAGAGTACGCTTGGTACGGTCGATAACATCGCCCGCCAGCTGACCGCAGGCTGCATCGATGTCATCACCACGTGTTTTACGCACGATGGTAGTGAAACCATAGCTCATCAACACTTTGGAGAAACGATCGATACGGCTGTTAGAACTACGGCCATACGGCGCGCCCGGGAACGGGTTCCACGGGATCAGGTTGATCTTACACGGCGTATCTTTCAGCAGTTCTGCCAGCTGATGCGCGTGTTCAGTGCCATCATTGATGTGATCTAACATCACATACTCAATGGTTACACGACCCTGGTTAGCGTTGGACTTCTCCAGATAACGACGAACCGCGCCAAGGAATGTTTCGATATTGTACTTTTTGTTGATAGGTACAATTTCGTCACGAATTTCATCGTTCGGCGCATGCAGAGAAATCGCCAGCGCGACGTCAATCATATCACCCAACTTATCCAGCGCAGGGACAACGCCTGAGGTGGATAGCGTGACGCGACGCTTGGACAGCCCAAAACCGAAGTCATCAAGCATGATTTCCATCGCCGGAACTACGTTGGTCAGGTTGAGCAGCGGCTCACCCATCCCCATCATCACCACGTTGGTAATAGGACGCACGCCCGTAGCCTTTACCGCACCGACGATCTTCGCCGCGCGCCAGACCTGACCAATGATCTCCGATACCCGCAGGTTACGGTTAAAGCCCTGTTGCGCCGTAGAGCAGAATTTACACTCTAATGCGCACCCGACCTGTGAAGAAACACACAGGGTCGCACGATCGTCTTCCGGGATATACACCGTTTCAACGCGCTGATCGCCAACCGCGATAGCCCATTTGATCGTACCGTCAGAAGAACGCTGCTCTTCCACCACTTCCGGGGCGCGAATTTCAGCCACTTCTTTCAGCTTGTTACGCAGCACCTTGTTGATGTCAGTCATGTCATCAAAGTTGTCGCTGCAATAGTGGTACATCCACTTCATGACCTGATCGGCACGAAACGGTTTTTCGCCCATCTCTTTGAAGAATTCGCGCATTTGCTGACGGTTCAGATCCAGCAGGTTAATTTTTCCATTTTTATTTGGAACCGCAGGAATGACGACTTCAGAGGTGTTAACTAATTCAGACATAATTTTTTCCGGCCTCGTTGTTACACGTTGTGGCCCGTGGAGGGTTAAAAAGAAACGCCCCGGCAAGCGATCTGCTCTTCCGGGGCGTTGCATTGTACAAAGTCTGGCGCAGGGATGCCACGTTTGCACGAAGCATTAGCGAAAATAATATGTAAATCGCTAATTCATCTCCAAAGGATTTCGCGTCGCAGGAAGGCGGCAAGTTCGAGCATCCCCGGGAGCATAGAAAACTATGTGATCGGGGTAAACGAACGCTGCCAACGCATCTGCGACGTGAAAGACGCAGGAGATTAGCGAGTGCGCGGGCAAACCTCACCCTCACCAAAGAAATAGGCGATTTCGCGCGCCGCTGACTCAACGGAGTCGGAACCGTGAGTACCGTTCTCGGTGAAGCTGTCAGCATAGTCTGCACGCAGAGTACCGGCCAGCGCATTCGCCGGGTTGGTTGCGCCCAGCAGATCGCGATGACGCTGTACGGCATTTTCGCTTTCCAGAACAGAAACAACGATCGGACCGGAGGTCATAAATTCAACCAGACCGTCAAAGAACGGTTTGCCATCGTGCTCAGCATAGAAGCCACGTGCCTGCTCAACGGTCAGGTGCAGCATTTTAGTGCCGACAATTTTGAACCCTGCTGCTTCAAAGCGCGCAAAGATGCTCCCAATAACGTTTTTTGCCACCGCGTTTGGTTTGATGATGGAAAAAGTACGTTCAATAGCCATGATAACCTCTGTAAAGTGTTCTGTTGTTGTCTATATAGATGTACGACCTGGCGCGGATTATAAAGAGCATCCCGGCAATTGACTATTGATGAAGGTAACATTTCTTTAAAATAAGATGAATTTTAGCAACAAACAGTCACCAACTGATCTACTGCATCGAAAATCTCACCGTCGCTACCTGACCAGCGTCATCCATCACCAGCAGTTGATAATCCCCTTTGGTCGCCAGCCGTAGCGTAAGACGACGTCCACGTTCTTCCAGCCTTTCACCGTTAAGAAACCACCAGCGTTCACCGCTCCCACCACTGGTTTGCACCGGCAATGAGGCTTGAGCAGAACCGGGTAAACGCTTCACAATCGCGCCATCACGAATGCCTGTCAACTGCAATGGCTGCAAAGCGTCTTGCCCCAGCGGCGGACACGTGGCAGAAACTGGCGGTAATCTCGCCCCACGGCGTTCTGATTCCGGTAGCCATGGCTCCAGCGGCAACGGCCAGACGATTAACGTTTGCTCGTGCGCCTGCGGGCAATCCGCCGCCACACGTTTGCCTTCATCATCCAGCCAGACAGGAAAACGAATGCCATTAACCCCTTCCTGCTCGGGCAATAATAACGTTGGTGGCTGACTGCCATCCAGTAACCAGGTTGCCAGACGGCGACGGCAGTTGCTGTCTCCGGGGGCAAGGGATTGCCCACCCGGCCAGCACACCACGCCGCGACGCACGGAATCAGGACGTGGATCTTCCGGCTGATTGGTCCCGCGAGAGAGCAAAAGATTGTTGACCTGAGTGAGCAGCGGCACGGCGCTGGCAAATCCAAACTGGCCCACCACCGGCGTTCCGTCTGGTCTGCCAGTCCAGATACCGATCACATAACGGGCGTTAACGCCAATCGCCCAGGCATCGCGATAGCCATAGCTGGTGCCCGTTTTCCACGCCAGCGGAACCACTCTGCTCAGCGCGTTATCCGGCAATGGTTGCGCTTCATCGGCCATAATGCGGCGAATAATCCACGCCGCACCCGCCGACATCAACGGACGTTCAAGCAGTGGGTCGCCCGGCTGCAGACGCAGTTTTCCCGCTTTTCCCTGGCGGGCAAAGGCGCTGTACGCTGCGGCCATATCTTCCAGCCTTGCCCCCGCACCACCTAAAATCAGCGACAGATTCGGCGCGGCCCCTGCGGGCAGATACAGCGGTAAGCCGACATTACGTAACGATGCGGCAAAGCGCTTCGGACCATAGGCTTCAAGTACCTGCACGGCGGGTAAATTCAACGACCTTACCAGCGCTTCGCTCATGCTCACCGGGCCATGAAAACCGCTGTCAAAATTCCCTGGTCGATAGTCCCCGGTTCGCCGCGGCACATCCTGCAACAACGAAGCAGGATGAATGAGTCCGTCATCCAGCGCCAGACCGTAAACAAACGGCTTCAGCACCGAGCCTGGCGAACGGATCGCATTCACCATATCCACATGACCAAAGCGGGAGTCGTCATTCATATCTACCGACCCCACCCAACCACGCACGCTCATATCGGTGTGATCGACCACAATCATTGCCAGCGAACTGCGTGCAGGTAAGCGCCCCTTCCAGTTCTGCGCCAGCTCTTCCAGTTGACGCTGCAATCCGGCATCAAGGGTAGTCACGATTTTATCGCTCCGGCTTTTTCCCAGCATCATGCGTGAGAATAACGGCGCTAACTGCGGCATTTGCCGGGGCGCCAGCCAGACCGGTTCTTCACGTGACTCCTGTACCTGTCTGGCAGGCCAAATACCCTGGCTCGCCATACGCTCGAGCACTTTATTACGCGCTGCTTGGGCACGGTCCGGCCAGCGATCTGGACGCAGGCGACTTGGTGCCTGTGGTAAAACAGCCAGCAGCGCGGCATCGGAGTAACTCAAATGCGCGGGTGATTTACCAAGATAGGCCCAGCTTGCCGCCCCGACGCCCTGCAGCGTACCGCCAAACGGCGCACGGTTGAGATACAGTGTCAGGATATCGCGTTTGGAGAGATGCCATTCCAGCTGCAATGCGCGCCAGAGCTGGCGAAACTTGCCGCCGAAGGTTCGCGGATGGGGATCGAGTAATCGTGCGACCTGCATGGTGAGCGTACTGCCGCCCGAAACCACACGCCCAGAGGAGAGGTCCTGCCATGCTGCGCGCAGTACTGAAAACGGATTGACGCCGGGATGCTTCCAGAACCAGCGGTCTTCATAGTTAATTAACGCCTCAAGGTAGCGGGGCGACACCTCATCAATCGTTACCGGATACCGCCAGATACCTTCGGCATCGGCAAAGCGCCAGAGTGGCGTACCATCATGTGCCACCACGACCCGTGCCGGATCGACTTCGCGCAAGGGCAGCGGCCAGATTTTATCTGCCGCCCAAACTGCCGACACAATCAATAGCGCAACGGCTGCCAGCCAGAGCCAGCAGCCGCGTTTACCCAACCGGCGCATCATTTACGGTCTGACAATCAAAAGTCCCTCTGTCGCACCGGTCGCGCGCCACTGCGGAACATACATTGATTCCACCTGTGGGACGGGAACCTGGTAGGTCCCCGGCGTTACCGCTCGCGCCAGATACACCAGCGTAACCGGTTGTCCTTCATTGACCGCCACCGCAGCGACAAAGCGATCGTCACGGAACTCAACGTGCTGGATATCTGCCTGCTGCATCTGATTAAGCAGATTCGCCACTTCGCTACCGCTATCCTGCAGGCTGGCGCTGCCGTTGGCCAGATTCTGGTTTTCCAGTTCCAGTCCTGCTGGCAGTAAATCGACCACCAGCGCATCCGGCACGTTCTGGCTGGCTTTCACCTCCAGCCAGACCAGTACCAGCTCGCCGCTACGCAGAGAATCCAGCGATTTGCTGTTTCCGTCGAGCCCCAGAATTTGACGCTCAATATGCAGAACGTTGCTGGCAGGCGTCGGTGAGGTTTGCGGATAACCGCTCACATCCAGACGCAGCCACAGCGGTTGATTACCGGTATTGGTGACGCTCAGCGTAGACAGCGCATCGGCATCCAGATTACGCGTCTGTGATTTCTCCCCGGCTAACGGTTGCTCCGAGAGTGACGTTTGCGCCTGCCATGTGCCTGCCAAGTCCTGTAACGTACGCGCGGCAAGGAACAACGCATTATTTTCCTGAGTCGAGAGCCAGCGCTGCCCAAAGGCCTGTTCTGACAACGTGTTCAGCAGCGTATTCTGCACGTCAGGTTTGAGCTTGTTCTCTTCGAGCAAGGCCAGCATCAACGCGTTATCCCGTAACGCACTGCCGTAATCCGCCATCCACTGTTGTGTATCGCGGCGCGGCGTATTCAGCGCCAGCGTCAACGCCTGTTCACTGCGGTTGGCATCGCCCATATTTTTCAGCGCGATTCCCAGTTGTAACAGCGGTAAACCAGAGGCCGCTTGCGCACGGCGCTCCCAGATCTCACGCAGTGCGCCAAGCGGGGCTTTTTGCTGACGCGCCAGAACCAACGCGGCGTAGGCTTGTACGGCAAACCGGCTTGCTGAAGAGTCGTCGGTATAGCGAATCGACAACATTCCGGGATCCTGCAAATAGCGCAGCAGCCGCTCGTTGCCACGGTTAATGACCTCTACCGGGACGCTGTAGCCCTGTTCATTTGCCCGAACGAGGAAATCCATGACATACGCGGTCAGCCAGTACTCTTCCGACCCGTTTTTATCCCACAACGCGAAACCGCCGTTATCACGCTGCATCTGCACTAAACGAGAAATCCCAATATCGACTGCAGCACGGCGTTTTTCATCGCTATCACCCACAATACCTAACGCCTTCAATTGCGCAGCGTTGGTGTATAAGGATGGGAACAACCCGCTCGCCGTTTGCTCCAGGCAGCCGTAAGGGTAAGCCTTCAGTTCGCGGATATAACGCGCCAGATTTAGCGGCGGCTTACCGCTGAACAGCAGTTGCCCCTGCATCGTTGCAGGGGAGAAGTTGGTCAGTTCTTCGCCCGGAAGCTGCCAGGTTGCGCCCGGCTGAAGTGCGACACCGTTATTAACGGTTTGCGCCGGGAACGCCGGACGCACGCCAATCTTCCACTGTTTATGCTGAACTGGCAGCGTTTCACCCGGTAAAGTCAGACCGCTAATTTCTGCCTGAATTTCGCCATCGCCAAACCCCTCCCGCGCACGCACCGGAATAAACAACGTAGTCCGTACGCCTGGTGCCAGATTCAATGGAGCAGGATCTTGCCCCATCAGCTCCAGTAAACCGCTGGCCGCGAGCTTAATATTCAGTGTTTGCGGTTTGTCAGTCAGGTTAGTCACGTCCAGCGTCAGTCGCGAGGTATCGCCTCCCGCCAGAAAACGCGGCATATTCAGTTCAGCAATTACCGGCGCGGCAACAATCACCTTGCTTTCACTGCTGCCAAAGTCATCCGCCGTCCAGGCCTGTGCCATTACCCGTAGCTCGCCGTTGAAATCACCAATCGGTAGCGTCACCGTACCTTCGCCCTGCTCGTTGAGCGTGACCGGCAGCGCCTGTTGCGCCACGATATTGACGTGATTAACCGGTGGCTTACCGCCGCGCTTTAATTCATCGCCATCACCACCAAAGCGCAGTGCCGCCAGCCGCCCTTGCCCTTCGATCACCTGGCCGTAAATATCATAAATATCCGTGCCATAGCGTTTTTGTCCGAAAAATGCCTGCCACGGATCTGGCGTGGCGTAATCGGTAATGTTCAACACCCCGCTATCAACGGCAGAGACCAGCACGTTAACCTGTTTTGGTACGTCGCCATTTTTGACGCTGGCTTTAATCTTGACGGTCAACGACTGGTTTGGACGTATTTTCGCCGGGTTTTCCAGCGCCAGCGCCAGACGACGGTTTTCATCACCTAACGGCAAATGCAGTAAACCAACCGCCCGTTTTGGCGTTGCCGAACGGGACTTGTCGCCAGGACGAACCACCAGCGCACTGAGATACAAATCGTGGCGATTCCAGGTTTTATCGATCGGGATGGAGATATCGAGACCATCCGCCGGTACGTCTATTTCTTGCCACCACAGCGGGCCTTCGCTGGATTCCACCATCGCATAACCTTTGCCAGCAGCGGGAGCGGCAACGTGCAGCTTCATGGTATCGCCAGGACGATAGCTGGGTTTGTCCAGTTTCAGAGTCACGCGATCGGGACGCACGGCCCCACTGCCGTCGCTGTTATCCTGCCAGCTATAACCTGCCCAGAAGCGTACGCTGCTCACCGCATCATTCGGGGCTTTCACTTCCAGACGATAGGCACCCCACTCAACCGGGAAGCTGACTTTACCGGTTTCATCGGCCTTAAGATCCAGAGTCTGCTCACCTTCAACCAGATCCTTTTGATCGAACTGTGATTGCCAGCCCTCGCCTTCAGACCAGTTCCAGTAATAATCCCGGCGCTCGCGGATCAAACGCACCTGCAAACCGGACACCGCTTTTTTCTCGCCCTGCGCATCGGCATAAACAATGTCGAAAGCGGCGTTGCTGTTTTCATCAACGATAGGCTGATTCACAGTGGTATCAGTGCGGTAGTCATAGACGGCTTTTGCCGCAAACTGCGGACGAATACCCGGCAGCGTGTCCGCAGGCCAGATGGCTTGTTCAGCCCGACGCGTCACCGGGCGGCCACCTGACTCCAGCAGGCTGGCTTGCAGGATCACCTGTAACGGGGAATGCGTCTCCTGCCATTGGCTGTTGGTGGTCACTTCGCCGCGACCGTGTTCATCCAGCGTAAGCTGAACTTCATCGAGGCTGCGGGACAGGTTTTCTTCGGCAATATTACCAAACTGGAACCCCGGCAATGCCTGCACCGCTTCGCGCAGCGGGCGCAGGAAAAGCTGCCCTTGCAGAGCATTGCCGTTAGCGGGCGCGCCGTACAGGTAGTAGCCCACTACCGAGAACTTCACTTCATCAGCCGGAGCCACCGGAATCTTATTAGCGGAGAGATTGAGCGCCATCCGCTCAGGCATAAAATCTTCGACGTGGAAATCCCACATCCGTGACTGGTTGTCGCCCGTATTAGCACGAATATGCCACATACCGGTTGGCGCGTTGGTGTCCAGCGGCCAGCTAAAGCGATACAGACCGTTCTCCGGCTGGCTAACCACCGAACGTAACACTTGCCCATCGGGCTTCACGACCTCCAGCTTCACCGGCTGGTCGGGCAACGTGTTGCCGTCGCTGTCACGCAGTAATCCGTTGAGGATCACCGTTTCGCCAGGACGATAGAGGTCACGGGGACCAAACATAAAGAATTGTTTGCTGTATCCCGGTGCACCGGCAATATCAAATTCAGCCAGATCCAACGCCGGGAGTTTCAAATCCAGCAGCGTGGTTTGCCCGTCTTTGCGGGCCAGCAATAAAGCCGCGTCTTTATCAGTCTCCAGTTTGACATGACCCTGCGCGTCGCTGGTAGCCTGCGCCAGCGTCTGTCCTTTTTCGTTGAGTAACGTGACCTCAATACCCTGCTGCGCAGCGCCGTTTTCCAGACTCTGCGTAAAGACATCCAGTTGATTATGGTAACGGTGTGCAGACACACCAATATCGCTGAGCGTGAACAGCGTAGCGGCATTACTGTAGTTGTATTGTCCAGCCTGATTCATCACCGCGATGTAAACACCTGCTTGCTGCAACGGCTTGATATCGCTCAGCGGCAGCAGCAGCTTCTCACGGGTGTTACGCGCAGGATTGAGATCAAAGCGTCCGGTATACACCAGTTCCGCCATTTTCAGTAGATTGTCAGATTCCCAGTTCGTCAACGAATTGCGGTATTCCCACTGGCTGACAAATGCGCCGAGCGATTCAGGCTTCACGCGAAAGAAGTTCACATCCACACTGTTAACGTTGAGGGCCATTACCGGCAGGCCTTCAATTACTTTTCCCGGCAACAGCGAGCCGCGACTGGCAAACCCAACGCTTGGCTGTACATCGCGGGTGGTAATGTTTTTTTCATAATCAATAGCGAACGTCGCTTTATTCAGCGCCAGCAAATCACGCTCAATGGTCACCACCAGTTCCCGGTTAGGTTCCAGATGGCGTAAGCGCAGCTCTTTCAGATTTGGCGCCAGCTCCCAGGCACCATCCACTTTGCCGCTTTTTTTATCAACAACGTGCACGACGCGGGAAAAATCTTGTTCTGGATCGAGGGGAATGGAGAAGGTCAAAACGAGCGTTGCCGCACCGTCGAGCTGGACCTCTGAGGCATCCAGCAACGTCAGCGACTTGCCCTGGCTCTGTTGCACCAGCTTTTGTAATTGGGCCTTGTCTTTTACTGGCGCAGTCTGGGGAGCTGGCGAGTCAGGTTTCGCAGCCGTCGGTGATTTTTCGTTATTATTATCGCACCCGACCAGTGCCAGCATCAGCATGCAGGCCGCTACGCGTAAATGTTTCATTTTTCATCCCTGGCCGTAGTGGCCCGTTAGCTACGTAGAACAACTATTATGCGTCAGATTTCCGGCTGTGGAAGTCAGTAACTGAACAACGTTGTCTTAATTTAAGTGATTAATGTGGATTCACCTGACAAATCAGCCTGTTTTACTTGTCGCTTTACGGTAAACATCCGACAATTTGCCAAAACCTGGTAAAAATGGAGATGCCTATGACCACCGCCTTCTTTGTCGCTGCCGACTGGCTTGCCGAACACATTGACGACCCGGAAATACAAATTCTTGATGCCCGGATGGCACCTCCAGGACAGGAAGATCGCGATGTTGGTGAGGAGTATCGTGCGGGCCATATTCCTGGCGCAGTCTTTTTTGATATTGAAGCACTTTCCGATCATACCTCACCGCTACCGCATATGATGCCACGCCCCGAAGCCTTTGCCGTTGCGATGCGCGAGCTGGGCGTTGATCAGGATAAGCATCTGGTTATCTACGATGACGGTAATCTGTTTTCCGCGCCACGCGCATGGTGGATGCTGCGGACATTTGGCGTCGAAAATGTCTCCATTCTGGCAGGCGGTCTGGCAGGCTGGAAGCGCGATGAGTTAATGCTCAAGGAAGGCGATGAGGATTTACCTGAAGGTGAATTTAACGTGGCCTTTACGCCTGACGCAGTTGTGCGCGTTACCGATGTACTGCTGGCCAGTCATGAAAAAACGGCGCAGATCGTCGATGCCCGTCCGGCTGCGCGTTTTAATGGCGAAGTTGACGAGCCGCGTCCTGGCCTGAAGCGTGGTCATGTACCCGGTGCGCTTAACGTACCGTGGACAGAGCTGGTTCGTGACGGCGAACTAAAAACTACCGATGAGCTGGATGCCATTTTCTTCAGCCACGGCGTGAGCTTTGACCGCCCTATTATCGCCAGCTGCGGCTCCGGCGTAACGGCTGCCGTCGTCGTGCTGGCACTTGCCACGCTGGGCGTTTCTGACGTCGTATTGTATGACGGCGCATGGAGCGAATGGGGAGCGCGCAACGATTTACCGGTAGAACCGCAATTATAAAGCTGGATAAGCCGGATAGCGCTTCGCTTATCCGGCCTACAATTTAGATAATCCGGTTCTGTTTAAAGTCGCGCAGGAAACCGCCCCAGCGGCGTTCGTAGAACGGTGCGATATGCTCAGTGATAAAGTGGCTCACGCCCTTCTCACCCTTCTTCACCTGGCAGATATCAATAGGTTCATCGCCCGGCAGCGTATCGGTCGCGACGCTGCCAGCAGCGTGGATGATCTCTTCAATATCCCCTTCCGCTTCAATACCAATCAGCAGATTCGGCTGGGCTTCCGCGCTTTCTTTGATTGAGCAGAGAAACGCGCGTTTTACCGGCTTAATGGTTTTAAACAGCGTAGTCAGCGAGTCAATCATCTGCGCCGGAGGTTCAGCGACTTCAGAGAGGATCAGCGATTCACCGCCTTCCAGTACTTCCTGGGTGCTGAGCGGATTCCCCTCTTCCCCCATCAGCAGGCTGATTTCACGCGGCATAAATTCTTTGCCGGTCGGCAGTTTCGCGTTGAGAAAGAGCGTTTCGCCGAGCGTCATTTCAAATAACGTACGCACCGGCATAACGACAAATGCTTGCTCATCTTCCACCGCCTGCTGCAGGGCTTCCAGAGAAGTGAAGAACGGGATCACGGTCGTGCCGTCTTCTTTTTCCCAATGCTGCAGGTCGAGAGCGCTGTCTTCAACCACCGCCTCGCCTTCTGCGGCAGTACCCGGCACCCAGACTGTGGATTCCAGTAAAGTACGGAAAAATGCCGGACGATGCGCAGGCTCTGTCGCCGCTTGTTCAAGCAATGTTTCTAATTCGTTTTTTGTTTCGGACATAAGTATCACAAATTGGATGAATACATGTAGGCCGGATAAGCGTAGCGCCATCCGGCAATACAGTAATAAATTATGCGGTCAGCAGATTCGCAATCGTGCGCACACCCAGACCGGTTGCGCCCGCAGACCACTGCTCAACCGGCGCTTTGCGATAGGTTGCGGAGCAGTCGATATGCAGCCAGCCCTGCTGGTAGTTTTCCACGAAATGGGACAGGAAGCCCGCTGCGGTGCTTGCGCCAGCCGGGTAAGCCGCGCTGCCGGTGTTATTCAGTTCGGCAAAGTTAGACGGCAACTGACTACGGTGAAACTCCGCCAGCGGCAGACGCCAGAACGGTTCGTTTTCTTGCGCCGCACTTGCCAGCAGGCGAGCAGCCAGCTTGTCGTCAAAGCTGAACAACGCGTGATAATCGTTACCCAGGGCGGTTTTCGCCGCGCCGGTCAGCGTGGCAGCATCAATGATCAGTTCCGGTTTCTGCGCACTGGCATCGATCAGGCCATCGGCCAGCACCAGACGTCCTTCGGCATCGGTATTCATCACTTCAACTTTTTTACCGTTGCGATAGTGAATAATGTCGCCGAGCTTAAAGGCGTTGCCGCTAATCAGGTTATCCGCGCAGCACAGATACAGCTTCACGTGCTTGTTCAGACCACGGGTGATGGCAAATGCCAACGCACCGGTGACCGTTGCCGCACCGCCCATGTCGGACTTCATTGAGTCCATAAATGCGCTTTGCTTGATGCTGTAACCACCGGAATCAAAAGTAATTCCCTTACCAACCAGGCAGGCATAAACCGGGGCTTCTTTATCGCCTGTTGGGTTGTAGTCCAGCGCCAGCAGCACTGGAGGACGTTCAGAGCCGCGACCCACGGTATGCAGACCCATGTAGTTCTGCTCGCGCAGATCTTCGCCTTTGGTGATGCGGTAAGAGACGTTATCGCACGCGACGGAGCACAGCAGATCAACAGCGCGCTGCGCCAGCTGTTCCGGGCCCAGCTCTTCTGCCGGGGCGTTAATGGTATCGCGCACCCAGTCAATAATCTTCAGACGGCTATCCAGCTCTTTGCGCTGCGCTTCGTCCAGAGCGGCCCACTCAACTTTGCGGGTGCCTTTTGGTCCCTTGTAGCCCTGCCAGAACGCCCAGCTACGTTCAGTATCCCAGCCTTCACCGTCCAGTTGCACGTGTTTAATGCCCAGGCCGTCGATTTTACGCGCGGCACGCTGGATAAGGCCGAGGTCATCTTTTCCGTTCAGGTGCAGGGTAATGCCGTCATTATTAATGCTGTATGTCGCCTTTTCACCCCAGCGGGCATCGGCGGGTTGCGTGGAAAGCGTAATTTTCATGGCTTCTGTCATTTTATTTATCCTTATTTTCGCGCATACAGGAAAACGGGCCACCCGTGGGCAGCCCGTTGACTTATTCGGCTTCGTCCAGCCAGACCAGCAAAATGGCCTCAAGGATTTTTTCGTTCGATGCCTGAGGATCATCATCGAACTCTTCCAGGTCACAGATCCACTGGTGCAGATCGGTGAAACGAACGGTCTTGGGATCGAGATCGGGGAAAGCGTCATACAGCGCCTCGCCGATTTCGCGGCTATCGGTCCACTTCAGTCCCATACTACCCTCTGTTAATGCTCACGCGCATGATTGATTGTGTAACGTGGGATTTCGACCACTAAATCGTCCTCGGTTACCCGTGCCTGACAGCTTAAACGGCTCTCCGGCTCCAGTCCCCAGGCTTTATCCAGCATGTCGTCTTCTTCTTCTGTGCTTTCCGGCAAAGAATCAAAACCTTCACGCACGATGCAGTGGCAGGTAGTGCAGGCACAGGATTTTTCACAGGCGTGTTCAATCTCAATCCCGTTACGCAGGGCAACGTCGAGAATGGTTTCGCCTGTCTCAGCTTCCAGAACTGCGCCATCGGGACAGAGATCCTGATGAGGCAAAATAACAATCTTTGGCATATTAAACCTCGTCCACGGAATGGCCTTTCAGCGCGCTACGGACGGATTTGTCCATGCGGCGAGCGGCGAATTCCTGGGTTTGTTTGGCTACGTTTTTAATGGCTTGTTCTGTCGCGTCAAAATCTTCCACCCGTGTAAGCCCCTGTAAGTCGTCGGGAGGCGGATCCGATGGCTGACAGATTGCGGCCGCTGTAGTCACGGCCGCAGCAGGCAGTGCATCCTGCTATGTAC
>OBLO01000119.1_pt1 | contig 78680 bp, 60 predicted proteins | sample 1519401 | NCBI WGS metagenome assembly OBLO01 (sample SAMEA2602897, study PRJEB22501) | metagenome | reverse complement strand
CTAAATTCTTGTTTACCACGAAAAATGTAACGAAAAAAGGAGTGATTAACCTATGGCTGGCTTTTATACCGAAGCAGACTATGAAAATTCTGTTATAGAGCTATTTCAGAATATGGGGTATCGGCATGTCTATGCTCCTGATTTGGAGCGGGACTTCAAAAGCCCCCTGTATGAAGATAAATTAGACGAAACACTGCATCGTTTGAATCCGGATATGCCGGAGGACGCAATTCACGATGCTTTGTATAAGCTGAGAAATTTTGAAAATGCGGAAATTGTGCAGAAAAACGCTCTTTTTATGGATTACATTCAGCACGGTGTAGAAGTGCGTTATTTTGTCAAGGGTGAGGAACGCTCCGGCTTGGTATATCTTGTTGATTACAAGAATCCGGACAACAACTCCTTTATTGTGGCGAACCAGTGGACATTTATTGAGAACAGCACCAAACGCCCTGACGTACTGCTATTTTTGAATGGTATGCCGGTAGTCCTGGTGGAACTGAAATCTCCCTCTCGTGAGGAAACGGATGCATCCGAAGCATACACACAGATTCGCAACTATATGCATGAGATTCCTTCCATGTTTATTTATAACTGTATCTGTGTTATGAGTGACCTTATGACATCGAAAGCTGGTACAATCACTTCTGGCGAAGATCGCTTCATGGAATGGAAAACGAAGGACGGCGGCTATGAAAATACACAGTATGCTCAGTTCGATACATTTTTTGAGGGTATTTTTGAAAAAGAACGTTTACTGGATATTATCAAGAACTTTATCTGTTTCTCCAATGAAGGAACCAAACAGTTCAAGATATTAGCAGGTTATCACCAGTATTTTGCTGTCAATAAGGCAGTACTTTCCACGAAACACGCAACGGAGACAGACGGCAAGGGTGGTGTATTCTGGCATACACAAGGCAGCGGCAAATCGCTGTCGATGGTGTTTTATGCCCATTGTCTGCAAGATGCTTTGGATAGCCCGACCATCGTAGTTATCACAGATCGCAACGACCTGGATGACCAGCTTTACAGGCAATTTGCCAAGTGCAAGGATTTTCTGCGTCAAGACCCAGTTCATGCCGAAAGCCGGGTGCATTTGAAAGAATTACTGGACGGTAGAAAAGCAAACGGCATTATTTTTACCACGATGCAGAAATTTGAGGAATCCTTTGATTGCCTTTCTGAGCGCAGAAATATTGTGGTTATGGCGGATGAAGCTCATCGTGGGCAGTACGGTTTGAAAGAAAAGGTCGATGTCAAGACAGGTGAAATCAAAATCGGTTCTGCTCGTATTATCCGCAATGCTCTGCCGAATGCAACTTTTATCGGATTTACCGGAACACCGATTTCTATGAAAGACCGCAATACTCGTGAAGTGTTTGGTGACTACATAGATATTTACGACATGACACAGGCAGTTGAAGATGGTGCTACTCGTCCAGTATATTACGAAAGCCGTGTTATCAAGCTGAAACTGGATGAGCAGACTTTGAAGCTCATTGACCAAGAATATGACATTATGGCAAAAAATGCTGATCCAGAGGTTATCGAAAGGAGCAAAAAAGAACTGGGGAAGATGGAAGCCATTCTTGGCAATGAGAAAACTATCAACTCCCTTGTGGACGATATTTTGAATCATTATGAAAATTATCGTGCGAATCTGCTCACAGGTAAGGCAATGATCGTAGCATACTCACGCCCTATTGCCATGAAGATATATGAGCGAATCTTGCAACTTCGTCCCGGATGGACGGATAAGGTTGCTGTTGTTATGACAGGTAGTAACAAAGATCCAGAAGAATGGAATAAAATCATTGGCAATAAACACCATAAGGATGAGCTGGCAAAGGAGTTTAAGGATAATGATAGTCCGCTGAAGATTGCCATTGTCGTGGATATGTGGCTTACAGGATTTGATGTGCCATCTCTTGCAACCATGTATGTGTACAAGCCGATGCAGGGGTATAATCTGATGCAAGCTATTGCCAGAGTAAACCGTGTATTTGGAGATAAGGAAGGCGGTCTGATTGTCGATTATGTTGGCATTGCTTCTGCATTGAAGCAGGCAATGAATGACTACACTACTCGCGATAGGAAGAATTACGGTGATACAGATGTTGCCAAGGTTGCCTATCCGAAGTTCCTTGAGAAACTGTCTATCTGTCGGGATTTGTTCCACGGTTATGATTATTCCAAGTTTATGACAGGTACGGATTTGGAGCGTTCCAAGGCAATCAGCGGTGCGGTCAACTTTATTGTCGCTGTGAATAAAGAACAGGAACGAGAGGATTTCCAGAAAGAGGCATTGCTGCTAAGGCAAGCATTGTCGCTGTGTTCTTCTCTGGCAGAAAAAGAGCTGCGTGTAGAAGCGGCATTCTTTGAATCCGTTCGTGTGCTTGTTACAAGATTGATGAATCAGGGAGAGGGGAAGAAAATTTCTCTGCCAGAAATGAATGCTCGCATTAACGAGCTTCTGAAAGCCAGTGTTCAGAGCGAAGGCGTCATTAACCTTTTCTCAGATATAAATCAGGAATTTTCGCTCTTTGATTCAAAGTTCCTTGAGGAAATCTCTAAAATGAAGGAAAAAAACCTTGCTGTAGAGCTGTTAAAAAGGCTGATTGCGGAACAGGTGCAGATTTACCGTCATACAAATGTGGTAAAATCGCAGAAATTCAGTGAAATTATACAGCGTGCTATGAATGCGTATCTGAATGGAATGTTGACCAATGAACAGGTTATTGAAGAATTGCTGAATCTGGCAAAACAGATTGCGACAGCTCATAAAGAGGGAGATCAGCTTGGGCTGACTGCTGATGAACTGGCATTTTATGATGCGCTGACGAAGCCGCAGGCAATTAAGGACTTCTATGAGAATGAAGAATTGATTGCTATTACAAAGGAACTGGCGGATACACTGCGTAAGAACAGGACAATAGATTGGCAGAAACGGGATTCTGCCAGAGCGAAAATGCGTATGATGATTAAGCGGTTGCTCAAAAAGCATCGCTATCCGCCGGAAGGAATGGATGATGCAGTGCAGACCGTGATGACACAGTGTGAGCTATGGACAGATAATAATGATATGGAGAATTACGCTGAGAATAGCAAGGTGTATACCTATTCTCTGAAACCAGAATTGAGTATGGTTGCTGAAGACACGGTACCGTATGGGAAATAGATGTATAAGTAAGGAAGGGAATGCTTAGATTACATTCAAAATCAAAAACATTGTTAAAGAAATATCTTTACTTTATTTAAGGGGTAAGTTATAATAATTCTGCTTAAAAGAATAAATGTGCCAAGTGCTGAAAAAATATATAAAATTTACACTATTTTCAGAAGAGGGAATCAGGTGAGAATCCTGAACGATCCGGTCACTGTATTCAGTTATGCCACATTCATATCCATTGCATTTTTATGTGAGAAGGGAATGGGGATTTAAGCTGTAAGCCAGGAAACCTGCTTGGTTCATAGAAAGAAACTTCCGTGTAAAGTGCTGTCTTTCGTATCATGTTTTTTTGTGATGCCCGCTTTTTCATGGAAGCGGACTTTTTTCTTTTAAAAACAAAAAAACAAAAGAAAAAATAAGGAGAAAAAGCATGAAAAACATGAAAACAGTAGCAGGAATGTTATGTCTGGCAGGAATTCTCAGCCTGGGAATGGGAACAACTGTATTTGCGGAGGATGGAGACAGCCATTATCCCGTAACAATCACAACCTACAATTATGAGAACGAACCGGTTGAAATGACTTTTGAGAAAGCTCCGGAGAAAGTATTTGCATATGCAAACTCCAATATCGAAGAGCTTCTGGCACTTGGTCTCGGTGATAAGATCGTAGCTGCTTGCGGTCTGGACGGTGATGTGCGTGAGGATTTAAAAGATGAATTTGACAAGATTCAGTATATGGATACCAAGCCATCCAAAGAGGAAGTTGTTGCAATGGAGCCTGATTTTATTGCGGCATGGTATTCTTCTTTCAGTGATGACTGGCTTTCTGATGTAAGCTTCTGGCAGGAGAGAGATGTAAATACATACATGTCCCTGAACAGTTCTGCAAAGGGACCGGCTTCTGAGTTCCCACGTACAATTGAAGACGAATATGAGGATATCCTGAACCTTGGCAAGATCTTTGATTGCGAAGACAAGGCAGAGGAAATCGTTGATCAGATGAAGGGTGAGATTGATAAAGTAAAAGAGCATGTGGAAGGAACAGACCCGTTATCCGTAGCCGTTCTTGAGGATGAGGGAGATTCCTTCCGTGTATATGGAACAGAGACACTTGGCGGAAATATTCCGGAGACACTTGGTGCAGAGCTGAAGCTTGGTGCAGAGAACTCTGAAAACGTTGGTGCAGAGGATCTGATTGCAGCTGATCCGGATGTATTATTCATGATCAACTATGATGGATTTATGACAGCTGATGAGGCAATCGCTGATATTACAGATAACCCTGCATATGCGAGCCTTTCTGCAGTTAAGAACAACAAAGTATTCTCTGTAAACCTGAACGAGGTATACTGCAGCGGTGTCAGAACCTATGATGGAATTATGACATTTGCAAAAGCATTATATCCGGATCTGTACGAATAAAATGAAAAGAAAACCGGATTTTAAAAATGGAATTTTTCATGGAAAGCCGATCTATGTGCTGGCGGTGATATTACTGACTGTGCTTCTGGTGATATCCATTCTGACTGCAGTTACCATTGGTTCTGTAGATCTTTCTGTGAAAGATGTGTATAGTGTAATTTTGTATAAAGTGTTTGGAATCGGGGATCCGGAGGTTTATGGTGTAGGAGCCATGTCTGATATTGTGTGGTTTATCCGCCTTCCCCGTATTCTTCTTGCAACAGCCGTTGGCATGGGTCTGGCAGTTGCAGGTGTGGTAATGCAGGCCATTGTGAAAAATCCGATTGCAGATCCGTATATTCTTGGTATTTCCTCTGGTGCATCTCTTGGTGCAACAGTGGCAATCTTTCTTGGAGTTGGAGCCGTATTTGGCTCCAACTCTATTGGAATCTGCGCATTTATCGGAGCCTTCCTTATTTCTGTACTGGTACAGATCACTGCAAATATAGGAGGCCGGGCAAATTCAGTCCGACTTTTGCTTGCAGGTACAGCACTTGGAAGTGTGTGCAGTGCATTTTCAAACTTTGTTGTCTATATTGCGGGCGACAGAGATGGAATCCAGACAGTTACTTTCTGGCTGATGGGAAGTCTGGCAGGCGCGAAATGGGAAAATCTGGCTGTGATTATTCCCTGCGTTTTTATAGCAACCCTGTTTTTCTGCACCCAGAGCCGTATTCTCAATATGATGCTGCTTGGAGATGAGGTATCCATCACATTAGGAACTGACCTGCACAGATATCGTCAGGTGTATCTTGTAGTGACAGCACTGTTGATCGGTTTTGTGGTATATTCCGCAGGTATCATTGGATTTGTAGGACTCATTATTCCTCATGTGGTACGAATGTTCTTTGGAACCGATCATAAGAAAATGCTTCCACTGTCAGCACTTAGCGGTTCCATTTTCCTGATCTGGGCAGATGTTGCTTCCAGGATCATTATTCCCAAGAGTGAAGTCCCAATCGGAATCCTGGTATCCATGATCGGAGCACCTTGCTTTATTTATCTGCTGGTACGCAGATCTTATGGATTCGGAGGTGAGAAATCATGAAACTGACAGCTTCTGATATCCATGTGGAGCTTGGCGGAAATGAGATTCTTAAGGGAATTGACGCAGCCATAAAGGAAAAGGAATTTGTAGGAATCATAGGACCAAACGGAAGTGGAAAAAGTACATTGCTGAAATGTATTTACCGTGTACTTAAGCCAGATACCGGCGTGATCATGCTGGATGGAAAACCGCTGAACGAATATAAGGTAAAGGATTCTGCAAAAGCACTGGCAGTGGTGTCCCAGCACAACTACTATAATTTTGAATTTTCCGTACAGGAAATTGTAATGATGGGAAGGGCTCCTCATAAGAAAACCATGGAACGGGATAATGCCGAGGATTATAAGATCGTGGAAGAGTGTCTGGAAAAAGTGGGAATGCTTCCCTATCGGCACCGTGTTTTTTCCAGTTTGTCTGGCGGTGAGCAGCAGCGAATCATTCTGGCAAGAGCTCTGGCGCAAAAAACGGACTGTCTGATCCTAGATGAGCCTACCAACCATCTTGACATCAAATACCAGCTTCAGCTTCTGGATATTGTAAAAAGTCTCGGGATTACCGTGATCGGTGCTTTGCATGATCTGAATATTGCAGCAGCATATTGCGACCGGATCTATGCCATGAAGAACGGTCGTCTGGTGGCTTGCGGAACTCCGGAAGAAGTCATTACAGAAGATTTTATACATATGTTGTATGAAGTAGATGCAACTGTAAAAAAGGATGAATACGGCATGCTGAATGTTACATACCATCCTTTGCATGTGAAAAAATAAAGGAAAAGTGGAGGAAATCTGAATGAGCGATACAGCAAAAAAAGGGATCCTTGTAGTCAGCTTTGGCACCAGTCACGAGGACACCAGAGTAGTGACCATTGATGCAATTGAAAAAGAAATTGGAGCTGCTTTTACAGATTGTAAAGTTTATCGCGCATGGACAAGCAAGATGATCCTTGCCAGAATTTCAAAGAGAGATCATATTCACTATGACAATGTGACAGAAGCAATGGAGCGTATGAGAACAGATGGAATCACAGAGGTGATCGTCCAGCCTACGCATGTAATGAACGGTGTGGAAAATGACCTTATGAAAAAGGATGTTCTGGCGTGTGCGGATCATTTCCAATCTGTGAAATTCGGAGCTCCTCTGCTTACAACAGAAGAAGATAATGAGTATGTGGTGAAAGCGGTTGCAGATGAGTTCCCTGTAATTAAGGATAAGGAAACGGCACTTGTGCTTATGGGGCATGGAACCGAGCACTACGCAAATGCCGTTTATGCCGCACTGGATTACAGATTCAAGGATATGGGATATGAAAATGTGATCGTAGGAACTGTGGAAGGTTATCCTGAAATTGACCAGGTCCTGAAACAGCTTGGAAAATGCGGGGTAAAAAAAGTGGTAATCGCACCGTTTATGATCGTTGCCGGTGACCATGCGAAAAATGACATGGCAGGAGAGGAAGAAGACTCCTGGAAAAATATCATCAGCAAAGCTGGCTATGAAGTGCAGACAGTTCTGAAAGGACTGGGGGAATATGAAAGTATTCGAAAACTCTTTGTGGAACATGCGAGGGAAGCGGTATGATTAAAATTGGGACACTGACCTGCCTTCACTCCAATAATGTATGTGCCAGAGTGGGATGCCTGAAGGCCTTTCAGAATCGCAGTGACTTTTTTGATGGATATTCTCCGGACACACTTCTGGGAGCAATGATGACCTGTAATGGATGCAAAAGTGCAAATCCCAAAGAACCGGATGTAGATGAGGGAATTCTGGAAAAAATAGACAGGCTGGTCAGCGAAGAAATTAAGGTAATGCATGTGGGAGCCTGTCGTCTGGACAGGGAGAAAAAAGAGTGCCCACGAATTGCCAAAATCTGTGAGATGATAGAATCCAGGGGAATCCAGGTGGTAAGAGGAACTCATAGAGAATCCTGAAACAGGATAGAGAAATCGTATAGGGGAAACTTCCAGGCAGATTGTGGAAAATAGTCTGTCTGGAAGCTTTTTTATTGCTGTGTTTTGCCTGGCTTTATTGACAATATACGCAGGAATTAGTAAAATGAGCGGTGGCAGAAAATGATATTTAAGGAGAATTACATAAGATGAGTATTTCTATGATTGGAATAGACCATAGTATGGCTCCCGTAGATATACGAGCCTTGTTTGCATTTACCAGAAAAAATGCAGGGGAGGCTATGGAAAAATTAAAGGAACAGCGGGGAATAGATGGCTGTATTATTCTTTCTACATGCAATCGCCTGGAGGTATGGGCAAGTGTGGATGATGAGGCAGAGCTTTCTTTATATAAAGAGCTTTGTAAACTGAAAAATATTAATGATGATCAGTACGAAATATATTTTACAAAGCGTGAAGGCCATGCTGCTGTGGAACATCTGTTTTACCTTGCATCCGGTCTGAAATCCCAGATACTTGGAGAAGATCAGATTCTTACTCAGGTAAAAGATGCACTGGGAATTGCCAGAGAGCATTTTACAACCGATGGAGCCCTTGAAGTGCTTTTCCGAATGGCTGTAACAGCAGGAAAAAAGATTAAAACTGAGGTGCCATTTTCTCATGGGAATCCGTCTGTGATCCATCAGGCGATAGAAATGCTTGACAGACAGGGCTATTGCGTACAGGATAAGGTCTGCATGGTGATCGGAAATGGAGAAATGGGAAAGGTTGCAGCCCAGGCTCTTATGGAAGCCGGTGCAGATGTGACTGTAACCGTGCGTCAGTATCGCAGCGGAATGGTGAATATTCCATTTGGATGTAAACGAATTAATTATGGCGAAAGAATGGACTATCTGCCTAAGTGTGATCTTGTAGTCAGTGCTACGGCAAGTCCGAATTTTACTTTGCGTGAGGAACTGTTTGAAAATCTGGAACTGGAAAAAAGTATTGTTCTCATTGATCTGGCAGTTCCAAGGGATATTGAACCGGAGCTTGGAAAATTCGAAGGGATAACCTTGTTTGATATGGATAGCTTCCGCATGGAAGAAACTCCGGCTGAGCTTCAGGAAAATCTTGAGGCGGCAGGACTGATCGTGAGAGATCAGATGGATGAATTCTTTAAATGGTTAGATGGTAAGGAACTGATACCAAGAATTCAGGAAATCAAAGAGAATGCAGTGAATGACTTTAACCTGCGGATCATGAAGCCATTGAAAAACACACAGATGGATGAGCAGGAAAAAGAGAAGTTGATAAATGCAGTGGATACTGCAATGGGGAAGGTTATAAATAAAATGCTGTTTGCATTGAGAGACAGTGTGAATGAGAAAGCATTTCTGGAATGTGTAGCAGGACTGGAGAAAACATATGAAAAATAAGCGTTATTTTCCACTGTATGTGGATTTATCGGATAAGAATATTGTGGTAGTGGGTGGGGGAACCATTGCTACAAGAAGAGTGAAAGCATTATTATTATTTACCAGGAATATTACAGTAATCGCACCGAAGATGACAGCAGATCTCTGGGAACTGGGCAAGCTGGGAAAAATTCAGATCCAGCCCCGCCCTGTGAAAAAATCAGATTTCTCTATGGCTTATATGGTGCTGGCTGTTACGAATAACAGTGAGTTAAATGAGGAAATTTACCGTATCTGTAAAGAAGAGGGAATTTATGTAAATGTTGCAAGTGATAAGAATTTGTGCGATTTTTACTTTCCCGGAATTTGTCTGAAGGATGATATTGTAGTGGGAATCACGGCCAGCGGTGTCAATCACAAAAAGGCTAAGGCAGTAAGAGAAAAAATGCAGGCACTTCTGGAAGAACTGGAAAAAGATGAGGATAGTTATGAATAAAAAAGTTGTGATCGGAAGCAGGGAAAGCAAGCTTGCCGTACTGCAAAGCCAGATGGTGAGGGACTATATTGTCTGCAAGCACCCGGAAACAGATGTGGAAATTCTTACCATGAAGACCACAGGTGACAAAATTCTGGACCGTACGCTTGATAAAATCGGAGGAAAAGGTCTGTTTGTAAAAGAACTGGACCGGGCGCTTCTGGAAGGAAGAAGCCAGTTGTCGGTTCATAGTCTGAAAGATATGCCAATGGAAATCTCAGAGGAACTTCCCATACTTGCTTTTTCCAGACGTGAAGATGCAAGGGATGTACTGGTTCTTCCAGAAGGCTGCTATACTTTGGATCCATCCAAACCCATCGGATGTTCCAGTCTTCGAAGAAAACTGCAGCTGAAAGAAATTTATCCGGATATGAATGTGAAAAGCATTCGTGGAAATCTTCAGACAAGACTGGAGAAGCTGGATAACGGAGATTATGCTGGGTTAGTTCTTGCAGCCGCAGGGTTGAAGCGTCTGGGACTTGAAAAAAGAATCAGCCGGTATTTTGATACAGAAGAAATGGTTCCGGCAGCAGGTCAGGGAATCCTGGCTGTCCAGGGAAGAAAAGGGCTGGATTATGAATATCTGGAAGGATATGACGATCTGCAGGCACACCAGGCGGCAGCAGCGGAGCGTGCCTTTGTGAAATATTTAAACGGAGGCTGTACTTCTCCTGTGGCAGCCTATGGAGAAATCAAAGATGGTCAGTTGAAACTTACCGGCCTTTATTACGAGGAAGAAACCGGACATTACCTGAAAGGATATAAAACAGGAAATCCTTCAGATGCAGAAGAACTGGGAACTTCTTTTGCAAAAGAACTGCAGGAGCGCTGCAAAGTGGAATACAAAGAGTCTGGCTTGCAGGAAGACAACAAAAAAGAACCGGGAAAAGTCTGGCTAGTGGGAGCCGGTCCTGGAGATGTGGGACTTTTTACAATGAAAGGTGCCCAGGTGCTGGAACAGGCAGATGTGGTTGTTTATGACAGCCTGGTAGGACAGGGAATCCTGACCAGAATTCCTGCTTCTGCAAAATTGATCAACGTGGGAAAACGTGCCGGCCACCATACCATGTCCCAGGAGAAGATCAATCAGGTTCTTGCTGAAGAGGCAAAAAAGGGCAACAAGGTAGTACGCCTGAAAGGCGGCGATCCTTTTCTCTTTGGACGAGGAGGAGAGGAGCTGGAGCTTCTTACAAAGGAGGGCATTCCTTATGAAATAGTTCCTGGTGTGACATCCCCGATTTCCGTACCTGCATACAATGGGATTCCTGTGACACATCGGGATTTCTGTTCCTCTGTCCATGTTATCACCGGACATAAACGCAAGGGTATGGAGTACGACATTGATTTTGGGGCACTGGTGCATACAAAGGGAACTCTTGTTTTTCTTATGGGAATCACTGCCATGGAGGATATCTGCAATGGTCTTATGAAAGCTGGTATGGAACCGGATATGCCTGCCGCTGTTTTGTCCAAAGGAACCACAGCAGGTCAGAAACGAGTGGTGGCTACTGTTGGTACCCTGAAAGCCGCGGCTGACCAGGCGAAGATCCAGACACCGGCCATTATTGTGGTAGGAAAGGTCTGCACTCTGGCAGATGATTTTGCCTGGTATGAGAAATTACCTCTGGCAGGCTGGAAGATCCTTGTCACCCGGCCAAAGGAGAATATTTCCAGAACTGCGGCCCTTCTTCGGGAGAAAGGTGCAGAAGTACTGGAACTTCCATCCATCAGTATTATCCCTCTGGAGGATCAGAGCAGACTGTACCAGGCCTTTTCTCATATCCGCAGCTATGACTGGCTGGTATTTACAAGTCCTGCAGGCGTGGAAGTTTTCTTCAGGCAAATGGAGAAAAAGAAGATCGACCTGCGTTCTCTTGGAAATGCAAAAATCGCGGTGATCGGTGAGGGCACAAAGAAGAAGTTTCTGGAAAGAGGAATCTATCCGGATTTCATGCCTTCTGTTTATGATGGAAATACCCTTGGAAAAGAGCTTGGCGCTCTTTTAAATGGAACAGAAAAGATTCTGATTCCAAGAGCCTCCCTTGGAAACAAGGAACTGGCAGAAGAACTGAAAAAAACAGGTGCACAGGTGGATGATGTTCCGACCTATGAGACTGGATATGTAAGCAGTCCTCTTATTAATGAGAAGAAAGAATTTGAAGAGGGCACTATTGACCTGGCTGTATTTACCAGTGCTTCCACAGTGAAAGGCTTTGTGGAGAGCACCAAAGGACTTGATTATTCCAGGGTTCGTGCTGCATGCATTGGAAAACAGACTCGTGCAGCGGCGGATTCTTATGGAATGCAGACATATATGTCAGAAAAAGCAACCATCGACAGTCTGATCGAACTGGTTGAGACACTGAAGAGGAGAGAAGAAAAATGGAACTGATTAAGAGACCTAGAAGATTAAGGGGCGGTGCGAATTTGCGTAAAATGGTGAGAGAGACCAGAATGGACAAATCTTCTCTTATCTATCCGCTGTTTGTAATGGAAGGAAATGGAATCCAGGAAGAGATCCCTTCCATGGAAGGGCAGTACCGTTACAGCCTGGACCGTCTTCCCTATAAGCTGGAGCAGTTGGAAAAAGCAGGAGTAAACAGCATTATGCTTTTTGGAATCCCGGATCATAAGGATGAAGTCGGAAGCGGCGCTTACGCTCAGGATGGTATTGTACAGAAGGCACTTCGGGAAGCAAAGAGCAGATTTCCAGAGATGTATTATGTGACAGATGTGTGCATGTGTGAATATACTTCCCACGGTCACTGCGGCGTTCTTTGCGGCCATGATGTTGACAATGACAAGACATTGGAGCTTCTGGCAAAAACAGCTCTGTCTCATGCGCAGGCTGGCTCTGATATGATCGCTCCTTCCGATATGATGGACGGGCGTGTGGCTGCTATCCGTAAAGAACTGGATCTGGGCGGTTATACCAATATTCCGATCATGTCTTATGCGGTGAAATATGCTTCTGCGTTCTATGGTCCATTCCGCGATGCAGCCGGAAGTGCTCCTGCTTTTGGAGACCGCAAGAGCTATCAGATAGATTTCCACAACAGAAGAGAGGGAATGAAAGAAGCTCTTATGGATATTGAAGAAGGCGCTGATATTATTATGGTGAAGCCTGCCATGTCCTATCTTGATATGGTATCTGAGATCTCCAAGGCTGTGAATGTTCCGGTAGCTGCCTATAGTGTAAGCGGTGAGTATGCCATGGTGAAGGCTGCAGCAAAGATGGGCTGGATCGATGAAGAGCGGATCGTTGGAGAAATGGCGGTGGGAGCTTATCGTGCAGGTGCACAGATTTATATCACCTATTTTGCAGAAGAAATTGCAAAAATGATGGAGGAAGGGAGAATCGGATAATGACAAAGTCTGAGAAGCTTTTTGAGAGAGCGGTAAAAAGAATCCCTGGTGGTGTAAACAGTCCGGTGCGTGCATATGGCGCTATTGGAGAAGCACCGAGATTTATTGAACGTGCAGATGGCTGCTATATTTATGATGTAGATGGCAACCGTTATATTGATTACATAGATTCCTGGGGACCAATGATCCTGGGACACAATTTCCCTGCAATACGGGAAAGCGTTCTGAAGGCCTGTGAAAAAGGCCTGAGCTTTGGATGCGCTACAGAGATTGAAGTGGAAATGGCTGAATTTATCTGTGACAGAATCCCGCATGTGGATATGATCCGAATGGTCAATTCTGGTACAGAGGCTGTTATGAGTGCAATCCGTGTGGCAAGAGGTTATACGGGGAAAAATAAGATCATCAAATTTGCAGGCTGCTATCATGGGCACAGTGATGCTATGCTGGTAAGCGCAGGTTCCGGTGTGATGACAAGTGGTGTGCCGGACAGTGCCGGTGTTCCAAAAGGCTGTACAGAGGATACTATGCTGGCAGTTTACAACGATCTTGGCAGTGTGGAGACTCTTTTTCAGCAGGCAGATGGCCAGGTGGCAGCAGTGATCGTGGAAGCAGTGGGAGCCAACATGGGCGTAGTTCCGCCAAGTGAAGGATTTCTGCAGGGACTTCGCGCTCTTTGCGACCAATACCATGCCCTTCTTATTTTTGATGAGGTGATCACCGGATTCCGACTTGCCTTTGGGGGCGCAGCACAGTACTTTGGTGTAACACCGGATCTGGTTACTTATGGAAAAATCATTGGTGCCGGAATGCCGGTAGGTGCATATGGCGGAAGAAGAGATGTGATGGAACTGGTTGCTCCGGCAGGAAGAGTATATCAGGCAGGTACTTTAAGTGGAAATCCGGTAGCTATGGCTGCCGGGCTTACCCAGCTGAAATATTTGTATGACCATCAGGAAATTTACACGGAACTGGAGAAAAAGGGAGAGCTTCTCTACGGTGGAATGGGAAAAATTGTGAAAGAAAAAGGCCTGAATTACCAGATGAATCATGTGGGCTCTCTTGGAAGCCTGTTCTTTACGGGACAGCCTGTTGTCGATTATGTTTCTGCAAAATCTTCTGACACAGGGGCATTTGCAGAATATTTCAAAAAAATGCTGAATATGGGAATTCATATGGCTCCGTCCCAGTTTGAAGCCATGTTCCTGTCAGCGGCTCATACAGATGAAATTATTATGGAAACTCTGGATGCAGTAAAGCTTGTTCTTTGAAAACGTGTGTGGTATAATCTAGACACAATTACATAAAAGAAACCAGAATACGAGTTGCTGTAATAAAATGCGGCTGTAATAAATGAACCGTGGCAGAGGATTTACTGATATAGAGAATGCAGTAATATTCAGAGCTGCACAGTGACCCGCTACGCTGTAAAAAAGATCGGAAGAACAGCGTGAACGGACGGTTTCCAGAAAGAGACTGTAGGAGGCTAGACAAATGGGTAAGAAATATGTGGCTTATGTAGGAACCTATACTCACGGAACCAGCAAGGGAATTCAGGTTTATGACGTGAACCTGGAAGAAGGTACTCTCACAGAGAGAAGTGAAGTGGAAGTAAGTAATGCGTCTTATACTGCGGTATCCAAGAATGGAAAATACCTTTATTCTATCGAGGATGAGGGCGTTGCTGTATTCAAGCGTGATCATAATGGCGATTTGGCACGTATCAACAGCGTGGATATTGATGGCATGAGAGGTTGTTTCCTTGCTACAGACGTAGATGGCAAATATCTTTACGTAGCAGGTTATCACGATGGAAAGGTAACCGTTGTACACACTCATAAGGATGGACGTCTTGGAAGTGTTATGGACGGTGTTTTCCACACTGGTCTTGGAAGTGTTGCAGAGCGTAACTTCCGTCCTCACGTAAACTGTGTACGTCCTACTCCGGATAATAAATATCTCTGCGCAGTAGATAATGGAATTGACCAGATCAAGGTTTACCGTATTAATAAGCGCACAGATAAGCTGGAACTGGTTGATATTGTACGCTGCCCAAGAGAGAGCGGTCCCCGTATTATCCGCTTTAGTGCAGATGGACGGTTTGCATATGTGCTGTTTGAATTGAGCAATGAGATTAAGGTCTACAGCTATGATGGAAGTGGAGATGTTCCGGAGTTTGAACTGCTTCAGAGTATTTCCACCCTTGCGAAGAAAGAAGACGGAGGGGTATCTCACAATGCTGCTTCCGGACTTGCACTTGCACCAGATGGCAGGCACCTGTTCTGCACCACAGCCGGTGAGAACACAGTGGGCATGTTTGAAGTGAATTCTGAGACAGGACTTCTGGAACGCAGGTTTGTCCTTCCAGTGAGCGGTGACTATCCGAAAGACCTTGTAATTTTCCCGGATAACCAGCACATTGCAGTTGCCAACCACTCCAGCAACAGCATTACCACTTTTAAGGTTGACTATGAGAAGAACATCATTATGATGAAAGGCAAGCCGCGTAAGATCGAGACTCCGAACTGCATCAATATCTGGCCGGTACCGGATGGGGAGGATATTGAGGATCTGGAGGCCTGATTACAGAAAATCAGAGGCGTATCCAGAGTGAATTATATAAAGTAAGAACTGAGGTGGTTTTCCACGATATATGCTTGTGGAAAATTACCTTTTTTCTGCTTTTTTCGAGAAAAAAGATTGACACATTTTTGGGGGTGTGCTATATTCATAACGCAAAAATCTGAATTTAGTTGATTCAAGTAAACCATTTAAGATGGTTTTTAAAAGGGAAACAGGTGAAAATCCTGTGCAATGCCGTTGCTGTAAGGGTGAATGCCCGGCAAATATGTCACTGAGAAATTGGGAAGACTGCCGGGTGTGATGATACCTGAGCCAGAAGACCTGCTTGATTCAAAGGTGTTTTTCAGACTACGGGTCATAGTTTGGGAAAGATAAGAGCGTGCGTATCCCGGGAATTCGTATGCCTTCAAACTGTGTGCTTGTATTCTGCAGACATACAGTTTTTTTATTCTAATTTTATAACCAAGGAGGATATTATCAATGAAGCACAAAAAAGCCCTTTTAGCAGTTCTTGGATGCGTTGCAGCACTTGCTGTACCAGCTGCTGTAATGGCAGCAGATGATGATGCAATCGTAATTGGAAACACAAGTGTGATCGACACTGTTGATCCGGTCCATAATGGAAGCAATGCGTGGTCCCTGACTGCTGATGGAGTTAGTGAGACAATCTTCATGCAGGACAAAGAGGGTAATCTGGTTTCCCGAATTGTGGACTCTATTGAGCAGAAAGATGAACTTACCTGGGAAATGAAATTAAAAGAGGGTGTCAAATTCTCTGACGGATCAGATGTAGACGCACAGGCTCTGTGTGATTCCATGAATACCATTATGGAAAATAACGAAATGGCAAGTACATCTGCAGGTGTGATCACTTTTACCCCTGTTGATGATATGACTGTTGAACTGAAATCCGAGAGAGAGACAACTGTAATGCCGTCTGTTCTGTGCGAGTACAGCATGGTTGTTTTAAAAGATACCGGTGATTCCAACTATGTATTTACAGGCCCTTATGCAATTGAAAATATGGATCCGGGTGTAGAACTGGATCTGGTTCCAAATGAATATTACGATGATAAGGCTTCTGAGCGCTCTGATGTAGTCATCAAAGCATTCGGAGATGCGGCAACTATGCAGCAGGCTTTCGAGAGCGGCGAGATCGATATGGCATTTACTGTTACACCAGAGACTGCTGGAATCCTTGAGGGTGAAGGATATACCACAAAGACTTTTGATGCAGGTTATCAGTATTTTATGGTAGTAAACAGCAAAGAAAATGAGACACTTTCTGATCTGAAGCTTCGTCAGGCAATTAATGTTGCCATCAATCGTGAGGATATGGTTACTGCATTAAAGGGCGGCCGTGTTGCAAACGGATTCTTTGCACAGTATTACAGCTTTGCTGGTGATGTAGAAGAGAAGTATGATCCGGATGAGGCAAAATCCCTTCTGGAAGAAGCTGGATACACAGATACTGATGGAGATGGTTTTGTAGATAAAGATGGTGAGAAGCTTACCCTGAAGCTGGTTACTTATCCATCCAGACCAGATCTGTCCGTACTTATGCAGCTTGTAGTTTCCCAGCTGAATGAAGTGGGAATTGATGCTACAACAGAGATGACAGACAGCATTGGTAATTATGTAAAGACAGAGGAGTTTGACATTGCTTTCTGGGCTCAGCACACCTGTCCGACCGGTGAGCCGACTTACTCCTTAAGCCAGTTCTTCCGTACCGGAGCTGCTTATAACAACAATGACTACAGTAACGAAGAGGTAGACAGCCTTCTGGATCAGATGGGAACTCTTCCAGCAGGAGATGAGAAAGATCAGCTTGCAAAACAGGTTCAGCAGATCGTAAGCGAAGACCTTCCAGTTATTTACCTGGTAGACCCACAGTGGCACATTGCAGTATCTGATAAAGTTGCAGACTATGAGCCATATAATGGTGACTACTATGTTGTAAATGCAGAGCTTGGACTGAACTGATCAAAGCATGAAGAAAATTGCATTATTTTTTATCAAATGGATCCTGATCTTCTTTACAGGATCCATTCTGATATTTGCCGTTGTAAGGCTTATGCCTACCAGCCCTGTGGATCACTATCTCACGGGTATGAGTCTTCCGCTTACAGATGAAAACCGGGAGATTGTGACCAGAAGCATGGGGCTTGACCAGCCTCTTTTGAAGCAGTATACTACCTGGATCACAGGCTTTTTGAAGGGGGACTGGGGAAAATCTCTGACTTCAAGGCTGGATATACGGACAGAGTTTATGGCCAAAATGCCTTATTCTTTTGGAATCGGGCTGGGAGGAATTCTTCTGGGAGCTTTTTTCGCCTATTTTCTGGGATTTGGAGCTGCACTTCACAGAAATGGGTTCTGTGACAGGTTCAGCAGCGCATTATCTGTTTTTACCCAGGCAGTTCCAGGCTTTATTGTGGCAATCCTGATCATTTATTTCTTCGGTGTGAAGCTGAAGGCTGTTAAATTTTTTACTGGAGATGGAAAATTCAGTGTGTTTACGGTGATCGTGATCATGGCGTTTTACAGAATTGGACCGTGGGCAAGGGTTGTACGAAATGCTTTCCGGGAAGAGATGAATAAAAGTTATGTCCGTTTTTCTATTTCCAGGGGAATCCCCAAAAACAAGGTACTTTTTTTCCATGCATACAAACCGGTTCTGTGCTGCCTTGTCTCCGCTGTCATGTCTGATTTTGCAGTGGTATTCGGGGCAAGCTCTGTACTGGAGTTTGCTTTTACCATTCCGGGATTAAGCTATTTCCTGGTTCGGTGTATGCAGCATAGCGATTACAATGTGATCCAGTCTTATATTCTGGTTGTGATTGTATGGATGTTTTTTGTACACCTTGTACTTAATGTGATTCTGGAAGTTCTGGATGTAAGGAGGAGGAAATAATGAAAAAGAAAACCAGAATTCCTCTGATCATACTGATTCTTTTTATCTGTTTCCTTTTATTTGCGCCACGGGGGAATTATTTGAAAACAGACGTGGTGAATACTTTTTCAGGTCCTTCGGCAGAGCACTGGATGGGAACGGATAATCTGGGAAGAGATGTGTATGCTCTTTTGCTGGCTGGAGGTGTCAGGACCCTTGAGGTCGTTTTTCTGGCTACTGCCATTTCCTTTTTGACAGGAACCGTTCTGGGAATGATCGCAGGCTATTATGGAGGTATTTTTGGAAGTATTATTCAGTTTCTTTCTGATTTTTCCCTGGTGATCCCTTCTTTTATTGTTGCACTTACTATGTCTGCGTTATTTGGGTTTAATATTATGATGGCAGGAATTGTGTTTGGAATCGGGCAGATGGGAGAGTATGTGAACCAGGCATTTGTGCTTACCCGGAGTCTGAAAAGCCAGGAATTTATTGATGCAGAGCTTGTGCTGGGGCTTAGCCGCCCAAGGATCATTTTTTTTCATGTGCTTCCCAATATTTGCAGGCAGCTTCTGGTTTTTATGGGGAATAAGGCGGCAAATGTGGTAAATCTTTATGCAGGACTTGCCTTTATTGGCCTTGGAACAGATATTACAAATCCAGACTGGGGAACTTTATTATATCAGTATCGTTCTTACATGACTACGTATCCTATGCTGGTTATCTGGCCAACCCTTTTTATCGCCCTTTTGACAATCTGTCTGCATGCAACCTTTGATTCTTCCAAGGTTGGGAAAGGAGATCTGACGCTGTATGACTGAGAAACCGGTTATTAAAATCGAACATTTGAATCTTGGCATGCTGCGGGGAGATTCTGAAAAACAGATTTTGAAGGATATCAATCTGGAAATCGGACCACAGGAGCATTGGGCAATCGCAGGAGAGTCCGGTGCAGGAAAAAGTATGACCATGTATGCCCTTACCTCTCTTTTGCCGGAAAAAAACACCCATATTTCCGGGAAAATCCTTTATCTGGAAAAAGATGGAAGCTATACGGACATTTTGACAATGCCGTTTAAAAAGCGGACGGAATATTGTGCAAGAAAGGTGTCTCTGATTTTTCAGGATTCTATCAATGCTTTGAATCCATTTGAACGGATTCAGAAACAGTGGCATGAGACAGTAGCGATTCACCATCCTCAGATGAAAAAAGAGGAAATGGATACGCATATTAAAGAGCGTTTAAAACTGTTTGGAATTGCGGACGATGAGGCACTTAGAAAATATCCTCACCAGCTTTCCGGAGGAATGAAACAGCGGATTGCTATTGCCATGGCATTGGAGGCTGACAACCAGATCCTGATCGCAGATGAGCCTACTACTTCTCTTGATGCGGTGAATCAGAGAAATATTGTAAATTTTATTCAGGAATTGTGTGAGAAGAAAAAGCTGACTTTGTTGTATATCAGCCATAATCTTGCCTTGCTGGATGCGATCAGTACCCACGCTGCAACCGTCAAAGATGGTGAAATAATAGAAAAAGGTACCAGGGAGGATGTTTTCCATTCTCCAAAGAACCCGTATACCAGAAAAATGATCAGAGAAACGATGGAGCTTACATATGAAAAATAAGAATGAAGATATCCTTCAGGTATGCCACGTTACAAAGGAGTTTGAGAAGAGTACACATTTCTGGCAGCGTGAAGAGTATTTTACGGCTGTAAGGGATGTAAGTTTTTTCGTAGGAAAAGGGGAAATCCTGGGGCTTCTGGGTGAATCTGGCTGCGGTAAATCTACTCTTTCCAAAATGATAACAGGACTTACAAAGCCTTCTTCGGGAAAGATCATTTACAAAGGAACGGAACTGCAGAACCTTTCTCAGGCTGCCTACAAGCCTTATCGAAGAGAAATCCAGATGATTTTTCAGAATCCTTTTGGAAGTCTGGATCCCAGAATGAAAATCCGGCAGCAGCTTTTAGAACCTTTGAAGATTTGGAAGATTGGAAATGATGAGACACAGCGGTTGGAAATGATAAAAGGAATGTGTGAGGAATGTGGACTGGCAGAAGAGTGTTTTGAAAAAAGGCCAGGGGAATTTTCCGGAGGACAGCTTCAGAGAATTGCGATTGTACGGGCACTTCTCCTGCATCCGGGATTTTTGATCGCAGATGAAATTGTTTCAGCACTGGATGTGCCGGTGCAGAACCAGATACTGGAACTGCTTTTGAAAATGCGGGAAAAGTATGGACTGACATTGCTTTTTATTACGCATGATATTGCGGTTATGCGAAAAGTGGCGGATCGGCTTATTGTGATGAAAGAGGGGCGCTTTCTGGGAGAGGGAACTTATGAGGAGCTGCTGGCAGAGCAAAAAGAAGGCTATATAAGGGAATTGATAGGAGCTTCTTTTATATTTAAACCATGAACGAACTCTGGCTCGGTTCGTTGCTTACACAAATAAGACAGAACACGATTCACGAGTGTTGCTAATTATTACGGCAGTCGCCAGGATCTCATGCAAGCATGGACTTGGGCTTGTTGTTCATGTAAATTAGAAAACGGGAAGAAATCAGAATGTGGAGATTTCTTCCCGCTTTTTTTGAACAGAATGTACTGTTATAAATAAAAGTCTTTCACATAATCCATACGCGCACTCATGTTGGAGAACATGGCGTCTACCAGGGTGATGGCAGCCATGGATTCTACCACAACAACGGCGCGGGGGACGATCACAGGATCGTGGCGACCTTTGATCTCGATGGAAATATTTTCGCCGGTGGTAGTGACGGTCTGCTGAGGCTGGGCGATGGAAGGGGTTGGCTTAATATGGGCGCGGAGGAGGATTTCACCGCCATCGCTGATTCCGCCTAAGATACCGCCGGAGTGGTTGGTGGTTTTTACAATTCTGCCATTTTCCATGTGGAAGCCATCGTTATCTTCAGAACCTTTCATAGTGGAAACTTTAATACCGTCACCAATCCCTACTGCTTTTACAGCTCCGATAGACATCAGCGCCTGGGCAAAAGCTGCGTCCAGTTTGCCGAAGACCGGATCTCCGATTCCGGCCGGAACACCATTTATACGGCATTCAATAACGCCGCCCGCGCTGTCTTCTTCTTTCATGCACTGCTCCAGGTACTGGGATGCTTTTTCAGCGGCGACCATATCTGGCATATAGAAAGAGTTTTCTTTAATTACTTCCGGGTGGTAGCTGTGGCAGGAAACAGGTCCGATGGAACGGGTATAGGCCTGCAGGGTAATGCCAAGCTCTTTCAGGATCTTGGCAGCAATAGCGCCTGCGGCAACTCGGCCGATGGTCTCACGTCCAGAGGAACGTCCGCCGCCTCTGTAGTCGCGAAAACCATATTTACTGTCAAAACCAAAATCTGCATGTCCAGGGCGATAGGTCTGCGCGATATTTCCGTAATCCCGGGAACGCTGGTCTTTGTTCCGCACGATCATGGAAATGGGGGTGCCAGTGGTCTGTCCCTCAAAGATTCCGGAAAGGATTTCGACTTCATCTCCTTCATTTCGGGCAGTGGTGTAACGGCTTTGGCCAGGCTTCCTTCTGTCCAGATAAGTCTGTATATCTGCCTCCGTAAGGAAAAGTCCTGCTGGAACGCCATCTACAACGGTGCCCAGTGCCTTGCCGTGGGACTCTCCCCAGGTAGTTACTGTAAATTTTTTTCCAAATGTTGACTGACTCATAGGCATAAATCCTTTCTTCTTCGGACTGCAGCAATCGCCAGTTGTGGAGGGAAAACTGCTGTGCCGAATTAAAGTATGAATGTGATGTTAAAGACATTATAGCGAAATGCAAAAAATTTGTAAACCGAATCTATTAGAATTGACAAAATTTCCTGTAGAAATTATAATTAAGCGTGTATTTTTGAGGATAGGAGCCCTGTCTGACAGAAAAGTGGGACAGCTGGTTTTTATACAGAAGCAAGAGATTGGAAGGAGTGCAGCTTGTGGTAAGGATTTTTAAGACAATAGAGGGTGCGATCCATGAGATTCAGGAACCACAGGAGGATTGCTGGATTGCAATGACCAATCCCACTGCAACTGAGATCTTTGAGATGTCCGAAAGATTCGGAATCGAAGTAGATGATCTTCGTGCTCCTCTGGATGAGGAAGAGCGTTCCCGTATTGAAGTGGAAGATAATTATACACTGATCCTGGTAGATGTTCCTATGATCGAGGAACGCAATGACAAGGACTGGTATGGCACTATCCCTCTTGGTATTATTGTTACCAAGAAGATGATTTTTACCGTATGTCTGGAGGATACCCAGGTGCTTACCCGGTTTATGGAGGGAAGAGTACGTAATTTCTTTACCTATATGAAAACCAGATTCATTTTGCAGATCCTGTACCGCAATGCCACTATGTACCTGCATTATCTGCGTATTATAGATAAGAAAAGTGAACAGGTGGAGGAGAAGCTCCACATGTCCACCCGTAATCAGGAACTGATGGAACTGTTGGAACTGGAGAAATCCCTGGTTTATTTTACTACATCTCTTCGGTCGAACGAGGTAGTACTGGAGAAGCTTCTGAAGGTAGAGAGCATTAAGCAGTACCCGGAGGATACGGATCTTCTGGAAGATGTTATCATTGAGAATAAACAGGCAATCGAGATGGCCAATATATACAGCGGTATCTTAAGCAGCATGATGGGTACTTTTGCCTCGGTTATTTCCAATAACCTGAATGTGGTTATGAAGGTTTTGTCCGTTATCACGATTGTAATGAGTATTCCCACTATTGTGTTCAGTGCATATGGAATGAACCTGAGCCCTTCGGGAATGCCGTTTTCTGCTGACAAATGGGGATTTTTAGTGGTGATATTGCTGTCCATACTGGTGAGTATTGTGGCAGCTGTGATTCTGTCCAAGAAGAAATTTTTCTGAGTAGGAGGATTACATGAAATTTATTGATAAGCTGGAACGAAAATTTGGAAGATTTGGTATTCCCAATCTCACAATTTACATGATTGTATGCTATGTGATCGGTTATGCACTGATGATCGTGAATCCAGGCATACTGAACTGGCTGAGCCTGGAACCAGCGTATATTCTGCGGGGACAGGTATGGAGACTGGTAACCTGGGTACTGTATCCACCGAGCACTTCCGGAGTATTATGGTTTGCAATTGCAGTTCTGTTCTTTTATTATCCAATTGGAACTTCTCTGGAGCGGACGATTGGAACTTTTAAATATACGTTGTATATTCTTTCGGGCGTGATATTTACAATTTTGGGAGCGTTTATTCTGTATTTCCTTCTCGGAGGAAATGTTCTGGTAGGAAACGTATTTTCTACTTATTATATCAGTCTGTCCACATTCCTTGCATATGCAATGTGTTATCCGGATATGCAGGTTCTGCTTATGTTTATCATTCCGGTGAAGATGAAGTGGATGGCAATTTTTTATGTGGTGATTGTTGTATATGAAATGATTCAGTATGTTATGGCAGGTGCATGGTATCTGGTGATCCCGATTGTGGCTTCACTGTTGAATTTCATTATTTTTTACTTTGGAACAAAGGATTTCAGCCGGTATAACCCGAAGGAGATCCACAGAAGAAATGAATTCCGCAGAGCAATGGAACCCCAGGGACGTATGAAATCAGGCAGCGGCAGTGTGACCAAGCACAAATGCGCGATTTGCGGACGTACTGAGCTTGATGATCCTAATCTGGAATTTCGTTTTTGTTCCAGATGCAATGGAAATTATGAGTATTGCCAGGATCATCTTTTTACACATACACATGTGAAATGAAATTAATGTAATTGTTAACCGGTAACATTGCATGGCTGCTGTGAACGATGTGAGCAGCAGCCAGCAAATGACTGAAAAGACAGAGGGAAAGACTGCTTATGAAGAGAACAAAAATTATCTGTACTATGGGACCAGCATCCAGTAAGAAAAATACTTTAAGAGCTATGATGCGTGCCGGAATGGATATTGCACGTTTTAATTTTTCCCATGGTTCTCATGAAGAACACAGGGGAAGAGTAGACATGGTCAAAAACCTACGGGAAGAACTGAATATTCCGGTTGCCCTGCTTCTTGATACAAAGGGACCGGAGATCCGTACCAAGCTTCTTAAGGATCATAAGAAGATTACATTGGAGGCTGGAAGCGAATTTACACTTACTACCGGTGATATAGAGGGAGATGAGACCAGAGTCGCCATCACATATGAAAATCTTTACAAAGATGTGAAAAAAGGCGGTAAAATCTTGATTGATGATGGTCTGATCGAACTGGAGATTGAGAATATTAAGAATGGGGATATTGTCTGCCGTGTCTTAAACGGCGGCGAGCTTGGAGAGCGCAAAGGAATCAATGTTCCTTATGTGAAAGTGAAGCTTCCGGGAATTACAGAGCAGGATAAAGATGATATTCTGTTTGGAATTACACAGGAGTTTGACTATATTGCAGCTTCTTTTGTCCGTGATGCAAAAGCGATTAAAGAAATCCGTCAGCTTTTGGATGAAAATGGCGGACATGATATTGGAATCATTGCCAAAATCGAGAATGCCGAAGGTGTTGAAAATATTGATGAGATCATCAAGGCTGCAGATGGTATTATGGTTGCCAGAGGTGATCTTGGTGTGGAGATTCCTCCTAGTGAGGTTCCTTATATCCAGAAAATGATCATCCGCAAGTGCAATGAGAACTATGTTCCGGTTATTACTGCTACCCAGATGTTGGATTCCATGATTCGCAATCCACGTCCTACAAGAGCAGAGGTGGCAGACGTTGCCAATGCTATTTACGACGGTACAGATGCTATTATGCTTTCCGGTGAGACTGCAGCTGGTAAATATCCGCTGGAAGCACTGAAGATGATGGTGGAGATTGCACAGACCACAGAGCCTCACCTGAATTATGAGGATTATACCCATAACCGCAATATGTGTGGTGAGAGCAGAGTGTCCAGCGCTGTGGGACTGGCAGCAGTGCAGACTGCAAGAGATCTGAAGGCCAAGGCCATTGTGACTCCTACCTTTGGAGGAAGAACAGCCATACTGATTTCCAATTTCCGGCCGGAAGCTCCTATTTATGCTGTTACTCCCAATGATACGATTCTGCATAGACTTCAGCTTGTATGGGGCGTTACACCGTTGAAAGGATACGAGAAGGATTCCACAGAGCATATTATTTCCCAGGCCATGAGCGTTGTCCGCAGAAAGCGGCTTGCAAAGAAAGGAGACCTGATCGTATTTACGGTTGGAGATCCTGCTACCAATATGACCCGGGAAGGTGCTGTAACAAATATGCTGCATGTGATTGAAGCCAAATAAAGCTGTCACAGGCTCTGACTTGTGACAACAGAAAAATTACTTTTTAAGAGCAGCGAGTGCTGTATTTTACAAACGAGGAGAAACTATTATGAAAAAGACACCTTTTGTAACACTGGAGAAGGTACAGGAAATTGCCGGAAAATATCCTACCCCATTCCATCTTTATGATGAGAAAGGAATCCGGGAGAATGCACAGGCTTTGAAGGAAGCTTTTGCATGGAACAAAGGCTTTAAGGAGTTTTTTGCAGTAAAGGCAACCCCGAACCCATTCCTGATCAAGATTCTGCAGGAATATGGCTGCGGATGTGACTGCTCATCCATGACAGAACTGATGCTTTCCAAAGCTATCGGATGTAAGAAGGGAGACATTATGTTTTCCTCCAACGACACTCCGGATAAAGAGTTTAAATATGCAGATGAGATTGGTGGAATTATCAATCTTGATGACATCACTCATATTGAGAGTGTAGAGAAAGCTGTTGGAAAGATTCCGGAGATTATCAGCTGCCGTTATAATCCTGGCGGAGTGTTCAAAATCAGCAACGATATTATGGATAATCCCGGGGATGCAAAATATGGCATGACTACGGAGCAGATTTTTGATGCATTCCGTATCCTGAAGAGTAAGGGCGCCAGGGAGTTTGGAATTCATGCATTTCTTGCCAGCAATACAGTGACGAATGATTACTACCCGATGCTTGCGAAGGTTATGTTTGAACTTGCTGTGAAGCTTCAGAAGGAGACTGGGGCGCATATTAAATTCATCAATCTTTCCGGTGGTATTGGTATTCCTTATCGCCCGGAGCAGACTCCAAACGATATTCGTGCAATTGGAGAGGGTGTACGCAAGGTATATGAAGAAGTTCTGGTTCCGGAAGGAATGGGAGATGTAGCTATTTATACAGAACTTGGACGATTCATGATGGGACCTTATGGCTGCCTGGTAACAAAAGCGATTCATGAGAAGCACACTCACAAAGAGTATATCGGTGTGGATTCCTGCGCAGTAAACCTTATGCGACCAGCTATGTACGGTGCTTATCATCATATTACTGTTCTTGGAAAAGAGGATCAGGTTTGCGATCACCTGTATGATATCACAGGATCTCTTTGCGAGAATAATGATAAGTTTGCAATTGACCGTTATCTTCCGAAGATTGATATGGGAGATTATCTGGTGATTCATGATACTGGCGCACATGGTTTTTCCATGGGATATAATTACAATGGTAAATTGAAATCTGCGGAGATCCTTCTTCACGAAGATGGAAGCTTCGATATGATTCGTCGCGCCGAGACTCCAAGAGATTACTTTGCAACTTTCGACTGCTTCCCAATTTTTGAGAAAATGCTGGAGGATGAAGACCGGGCGTAATTACTTATGAGTAAGATAAAAACAGTTTGATGCGTTTGGCTTGCAGACTGTGTAAATGAAAAGAGGAACCGCTGAGATGCTGGCGGATCCTCTTTTACTATTTTTACTATATAGAAAGAATTTCTTTGGAACAGTTGGGGATTGATGGTCAAAAGTATGAACCCACGAGGCAAATGCAGGGCAAATTTTTGACAACCTTTGCCATTTTTTGAAATTCTGAACAATAAAAAATCCCGTAAAATCAAGGATTTGACAGGATTTATATAACATATGAAATATGAAAAAGTGCCGGCAGTGGGACTTGAACCCACACGTAGTTGCCTACAACAGATTTTGAGTCTGCCTCGTCTGCCATTCCGACATGCCGGCGGTTGAACAATTGATATAATAGCACATTATAAAAATAAAGTAAAGATGAAATTATGAAAAGTTTATAAATTTTTGAGGCAGAATATTGATATTCATACATGGAAATGCTAAAGTATTTAACAGTTGACAGAAAATGGAGGAAATGCCAATGAATATTGACCATAAAAAACCAGAGAACCGGCCATTGTACATTTTTGCACTGATAGCGGTTGGGGTGATCCTTTTCCTGAACATATTTGCCATTCCTGCCATGCAGGAACGCTCTGTGGAGAAGACCGACTACAGCACATTTCTCAGCAATGTAGAGCGTGGAAATGTATCCAAGGCAGAGGTGCAGGACGATTATATCTATTATGTAGTCAGAAAGAACGGCGAGGACGTGGTGTGCAAGACTGTACGTATGGATGATCCAGACCTTGTAAGCCGCCTTTATGAAGCCGGAACCAGTATGGAAGCAGTGGAGCCTCAGAAGCAGTCCATCTTTCTCAGTCTGGTGATCGGATATGTGATTCCAATCGTAATCTTTGTTTTCCTTGGGAGATGGCTGAGTAAAAAGATGATGAGCTCTATGGGCGGAGGCCCTGGCGGAGCAATGTCCTTTGGAAAAAGCAATGCCAAAGTATATGTGAAGTCTTCTACAGGAATTAAATTTACAGATGTGGCAGGTGAGGACGAGGCGAAAGAGCTTCTTACGGAAATTGTAGATTATCTTCACAATCCACAGAAATACACGGAGATTGGAGCATCCATGCCCAAAGGCGCCCTTCTTGTAGGACCTCCTGGTACAGGTAAGACATTGCTCGCCAAGGCAGTTGCAGGAGAAGCAGAAGTACCGTTTTTCTCTATTTCCGGTTCGGAATTTGTGGAAATGTTTGTGGGCATGGGTGCTGCCAAGGTTCGTGATCTGTTTAAACAGGCAAATGAGAAGGCACCTTGTATTGTATTTATTGATGAGATTGATACCATTGGTAAGAAACGTGACAGCGGAAGCTTCACAGGTGGAAACGATGAACGTGAGCAGACTTTGAACCAGCTGCTTACAGAGATGGATGGATTTGACGGCTCCAAGGGAGTTGTGATCCTGGCTGCTACCAACCGTCCGGATTCCCTGGACCCGGCCCTCCTGCGTCCGGGACGTTTTGACAGACGTATTCCGGTAGAACTTCCGGATCTGAAAGGACGTGAGGAAATCCTGAAAGTCCATGCCAGAAAGATCAAAATCGCAGACAGTGTCCGCTTCGATGAAATTGCCAAGGCAGCAGCCGGCGCTTCCGGTGCAGAGCTTGCCAATATTGTAAATGAGGCAGCTCTTCGTGCTGTCCGTGATGGCAGGAAGTTTGCTACCCAGGCTGACTTTGAGGAGAGTATTGAGGTAGTTATCGCTGGTTATCAGAAGAAAAACCGGGTGCTTTCCAATAAGGAGAAGCTGATCGTATCCTATCATGAGGTAGGACATGCACTTGTGGCGGCGAAACAGACGGATTCTGCTCCGGTTCACAAGATTACCATTATTCCCCGTACCTCAGGCGCTCTTGGATACACCATGCAGGTGGACGAGCAGGAGCACTTCCTGATGTCAAAGGAAGAACTGGAGAATAAGATTGCTACATTTACTGGGGGACGTGCTGCTGAAGAACTGATTTTCCACAGTATTACAACTGGTGCGTCGAATGATATCGAGCAGGCTACCAAAATTGCCAGAGGCATGATTTCACGCTATGGCATGAGCAATGAGTTCGATATGGTTGCGATGGAAAGTATGAACAATCAGTATCTGGGCGGTGATTCAAGTCTTAGCTGCTCCTTTGAAACACAGACACTTCTGGACAAAAAGGTAGTAGAGCTGGTACGAAGACAGCATGAGAAGGCCTATAAGATTCTTGAGGATAATATTGAGAAGCTTCATGAACTGGCAAAATATCTGTATGAGCATGAAACAATCACAGGCGAGGAATTTATGAAGATTTTAAATGATCCACCGAAGTCTCTTACGGCCAGTGCAGAGTAAAAAAGCATTTTTGTATTATTTGACTGGATTCTGCGGCAATAAAGAGAACCGCATTGCCGGATATATAAAATAAGGGACAGCAGAAAAAGATCAGATGTCCTTTAAACAGATTTTGGTTATTTCCCTTGTCTGCTTAAAGAGTATCTGGTCAAACATCTGCTGTCTCTTGTGTTTTGCGGGAGATTCGGATATAATAACAAATATGGGCTGCAAAAGGGAGGAGTGTTTCCATGAATTGTCAGACAGCAGAGAGTATGGTAAACCGATACATTGAGCATGATTTATCTGTAGATGAACTGGAGGATTTTCTGGAACATGTGGAGAATTGTCCGTCCTGTTACGACGAGTTGGAAACTTATTTTATTGTTCATGCTGCCATGCAGCAGCTGGATGAGGAGAGCAGAGATTCCTCATTGGATCTTCGGGAGCTTCTGGAAGAAGATATTCGTAAATCCAAGCATTATATACTGAAGATGAGATTCCGCCGCGCGCTGAGTGGAATGGGATTCTGTGCGTTGATTGCCGGACTGGGTGGATTTTTGATTTATATTATTATGCAGGTATTATAGGAAACACGGTACAGGAGGCTTATATGTGTGAGAAAATTTTACTGATAGATGGTCACAGTATTTTAAACAGGGCATTTTACGGACTTCCGGATCTGACTAATTCAGAAGGTCTGCATACAGGTGCTGTTTATGGCTTTTTAAATATCCTGTTTAAAGTGCTGGGAGAAGAGAAACCGGAATATCTGGCAGTGGCATTTGACAGAAGTGAGCCGACTTTTCGCCATGCGAAATATCCGGAATACAAAGGTACACGTAAGCCCATGCCGCAGGAACTAAAGAAACAGATCCCGCTTTTGAAAGAGATGCTTGAAAAGATGGGAATCGCCACAGTTTCCCTTGCTGGTTTCGAAGCAGACGATATTCTTGGTACGCTGGCGAAAAAGGGTGAAGAAAAAGGTCTGGATGTAATCATTCTTTCCGGTGACCGTGATCTTTTACAGCTGGCGACTAAAAAAACTATGATCCGTCTGCCCAGGACTGCAAAAGGGCAGACTGTTATAGAAGACTATAAGGAAGACCAGGTGCAGGAACGTTATCTGGTTTCTCCTGCCCAGATCATAGAATTGAAGGCTCTTATGGGTGATCCTGCCGACAATATTCCTGGAATTCCAGGTGTCGGAGAGAAGACAGCTATTAGGCTGCTTGTAGAATATGGCTCCATAGAAAATGCTTTTTCCCATGTGGAAGAAATTTCACAAAAGCGGGCCAGAGAATCTTTGAGGGAAAATTACCAGATGGCTCAGCTGAGTAAGGAGCTTGCAACCATTTGTACAAACAGCCCAATAGAATTTGAACAGGAGAAATTCCAGTTAGGAAATGTTTTTACAAAGGAATCCTACGAGCTGTGCAGAAAACTGGATTTCCGGAATTTTCTGCTGAAATTTGATCCGGCTGAAGTTAATGAAAATACAATGGAACAGGATTTTTTCACCTGCAATGATCTGGAGGGCTGTGAGGCACTTTTTGAAAAAGCGGGACAGGCAGAAGCTGTGGGAATAGCGCTTCTCTGGGATAAAGAAGGCGTCTATGGAGCTGGTCTGGCATTAGGGGAAGATGAAATGTATTACGTTCCTGTGGAGGGAATGGTAACAGCAGCTTATTTAAGTGATAAAATCGGGAGGCTGGGGAAGCATACCACAGTTTGCTCCATGGACGTAAAAACCATGCTCAAGCGTGCTGATCTAACACCCGATGCAAACGTATTTGACTGTGGCATTGCAGCTTATCTTCTGAATCCTTTGAAAAGTACTTACACTTATGAAGAGCTTGCAAAAGATTATCTGGATGGGAAGCTTCTTCCGGGAAAAGAAGAACTTCTGGGAAAAATATCCCTGAAAAAGGCCTGGGAGGAGGATATGCCGGAACTGGAACATCTGGCATGCTATATGGCGTATACCGCTTTTGCCACCAGAGCCCCCCTGAAAGCGAAGCTTCAGGAAACAGGTATGTGGAAGGTATATACAGAGATTGAACTTCCTCTTGTATTTACATTAGATTCCATGGAAAAATGGGGAATCGAAGTAAAAGGAGAAGAATTGAAAAATTATGGCGAAAAGCTGACTGTCCGCATTCATGAACTGGAAAAACTGATCTGGCAGCAGGCAGGAGAAGAATTTAATATCAATTCTCCGAAACAGCTGGGTGTGATCCTTTTTGAAAAAATGGCTATTCCAGGAGGAAAGAAAACGAAGACCGGCTACTCTACATCCGCAGATATATTAGAGAAACTGGCATCAGAGAATCCAATCGTAAATGATATTTTGGAATATCGTCAGCTTACAAAGTTGAAATCCACTTATGCAGACGGCCTTGGAGCCGTGATCGAGAAGGATGGAAGGATCCATTCCACTTTTAACCAGACCATAACTGCCACTGGCAGAATCAGCAGTACAGAGCCAAACCTTCAGAATATTCCGGTCCGCATGGAACTTGGAAGACTGATCCGCAAAGTGTTTGTACCGGAAGCTGGATTTGTATTCCTGGATGCTGATTACTCACAGATTGAGCTGCGTGTTCTTGCTCACATGTCCGGGGATGAGAAGCTGATCAAGGCTTACAGGGAGGCGGAAGATATTCACCGACTGACAGCGTCTCAGGTCTTTCATATTCCGCTTGAGGAGGTCACTCCTCTGCAAAGACGAAATGCCAAGGCGGTGAATTTTGGTATTGTATATGGCATCAGCTCTTTTGGCCTTAGCCAGGATCTTAGTATTACAAGAAAAGAGGCTGCTGCTTATATCCAGAAATATTTTGAGACCTATCCAAGCATAAAGGGATTTCTGGATGGACTTGTGGAGCAGGGAAAAGAAAAAGGCTATGTTTCCACTATGTTTGGCAGAAAAAGGCCGGTTCCGGAACTGAAATCCAGCAATTTTATGCAGAGATCCTTTGGCGAGCGTGTTGCCATGAACTCGCCAATTCAGGGAACTGCTGCAGATATAATCAAAATTGCCATGAATCGTGTGTATAAACGTCTTTTGGATGAGAAACTGAGATCCAGACTGGTGCTTCAGGTCCACGATGAATTGCTGATCGAGACCTGGAAAGATGAAATCCCTCAAGTATCAAGAATTCTGGAAGAGGAAATGAAGGGTGCAGCCAATCTGGCAGTGGAGCTGGAAGTAGATATGCATCAGGGGAATAACTGGTACGAGGCAAAGTAGAAGCAGAACTATGTCTGGAATAAGATTGAGGAAGAAAATAGTTTGTACCTTATAATTATCAGGTGAAATCGAAGCAGTAAGGAATAGGAAAAATGAAGACAATTGGTATTACAGGAGGAGTTGGTGCCGGAAAAAGCACGGTGCTTGCTTATCTTGAGGAAAAATATAATGCTTTTGTTATACAGGCTGACGAAGTGGGACATATTGTGATGGCTCCGGGACAGGAATGTTATCAGCCAGTGATCGATCTGTTTGGGAAAGATGTGATAAAAAACGATAAAACTATTGACCGGAAGAGGGTTTCCGATGTAGTATTTGAGCAACCGGATTTTTTGAGCCGCCTAAATGGAATAATTCATCCGGCTGTAAAAAGATATATCCTGAAAAGCCTGGAGGAACAGAAGAATAAGGGACGGAAGCTATGCATTGTGGAAGCTGCACTTTTTCTGGAAGAACATTACCAGGAGTTTTGTGATGAAGTATGGTATATTCATACAGATGAGGAAATCCGCATTCAGCGCCTGATGAAAAACCGAGGCTATACAAGGGAAAAATCTCTTGGAATTATCGGAAATCAGGCCAGCGAAGATTATTTTCGAGCCCATACAGATTTCGTTGTAGAAAATAACGGAAATGTGGAAAAAACCTGGAAGCAGATAGATGAAGGAGTAAGAAGAAATGAGACTTTGTAGCATTGCCAGTGGAAGCAGCGGAAACTGTATTTATGTGGGATCAGAAGAGACCCATGTTCTTGTAGATACAGGAATAAGCGGCAAAAGGATCGAGCAGGGACTGAACCAGCTGGAGCTTACTGGCAGGGACATTGACGCGATTCTGGTCACTCATGAGCATTCTGATCATATCAGCGGTCTGGGAGTGATGGCACGCAGATACCACATTCCGGTTTATACTACAGGTGGAACTGCAGATGCGATCAGCAGAATGAAGAATATGAAGAACCTTCCGGAAGACACTTTTCATGAGATTGTGGAGGATCAGGATTTTCATATCAGGGATCTGACTATTCATCCTTTTTCCATTCCACATGACGCGGCACAGCCGGTAGGATACCGGGTTGAGTGTGAAGACAAGGCAGTTGGGATCGCCACAGACCTTGGAAAATATAACGATTACATAGTAGATAATTTACAAAATCTGGATGCTCTTTTGCTGGAGGCAAATCATGATATCCGTATGCTTCAGGTGGGAAGTTATCCCTATTATCTGAAACAGCGTATCCTGGGAGATCGGGGACATCTTTCCAATGAAAATGCAGGAAAGCTGCTTTGCAGGCTTTTACATGATGACATGAAGGCTGTTTTTCTTGGACATTTAAGTAAAGAAAACAACTATGAGGCGCTTGCCTATGAGACCGTTTGCTCAGAGGTAACCCTTGGAGATAATCCATATAGATCAAAAGATTTTCAGATTCAGGTTGCGAAACGGGACAGTATTTCAGATGTGGTTGTATTGTAGAAGAGAAAACTATATTTGGAATATAAGTTCAGTTTTTATATACAAAGCAGGAGAAATTATGGCGTTAGAAATGCAACGATGAAAGCTGTATTTTCCCTAGAGCCTGTTTGAAAAATCATTCCCGCAATCTGCACGCCCCACTTTGCGGTATATTTTGCCCGGATTCGGTTGTCGTAGCCCGCTACGGCAACCGAATCCAGACAAAATCTCCCACAAATTGTGACGCACATCTTGCAGAAAGCCTTTTTCAGCCACGCTCTAAGACAGTCAAATATGGGCTGCAGGCCCAAATACAGGAGGAGTATCATGAAAAAAACAATTATCACAGTAGTAGGAAATGACACCGTTGGTATTATTGCAAAGGTATGTACTTATCTTGCCCAGAATCAGGTTAACATTCTGGATATCTCCCAGACGATTGTACAGGGATATTTTAACATGATGATGGTAGCAGATACCAGTGCTTCAGACAAGGAAATTGCAACTCTTTCCAAAGAACTGGCTGCTCTCGGGGATGAGATCGGCGTAGTGATCCATTGTCAGCATGAGGATATTTTCAACGTAATGCATCGAATTTGAAATGAAAGTCCCATCCATCGGACTTTCATTTAACAAAAATGTCGCCTGTAGGTGATATATCCATAGAAAGGAATACGAATGCTATGATTAATATATTTGAGGTGAATGAGACCAACAAAATGATCGAGCAGGAGAATCTGGATGTACGTACCATTACTCTTGGAATCAGCCTGCTGGATTGTATTGACAGCGATCTTGAGAAATTAAACGAAAAAATTTATAACAAAATTACCACATATGCCAAAGATCTGGTGGCAACTGGTGAGAAAATATCAGCACAGTACGGAATTCCAATTGTAAACAAACGAATTTCTGTTACACCAATCGGTCTGATTGGGGGTGCTGCATGCAAAACTACAGATGATTTTGTAACAATAGCCAGGACCCTGGACAAAGCTGCCAAGCAGGTGGGAGTGAACTTTATTGGTGGATATACAGCTCTTGTAAGTAAGGGAATGACACCGGCAGAGGAGCTTCTGATCCGTTCTATTCCGCAGGCGCTTGCCAGTACAGAGCGGGTATGCAGTTCTGTGAATGTTGGTTCCACAAAGACTGGAATCAATATGGATGCCGTGAAGCTTATGGGAGAGATTATTCTGGAAACAGCTCAGGCAACCAAAGAACAGGATTCCCTTGGCTGTGCCAAGCTGGTAGTATTCTGCAATGCGCCGGATGACAACCCGTTTATGGCAGGTGCTTTCCACGGCGTTACAGAAGCTGACAGTATTATTAATGTTGGCGTCAGTGGTCCAGGTGTTGTAAAAACCGCTCTGGAGAAAGTAAGAGGAGAGGATTTCGAAACTCTCTGTGAGATGATCAAACGAACTGCATTTAAGGTAACCCGTGTAGGTCAGCTGGTTGCCAGGGAGGCTTCCAAGATGCTTGGCGTTCCATTTGGAATTGTGGATCTTTCCCTTGCGCCTACTCCTGCAATCGGTGACAGTGTGGCTGAGATCCTGGAAGAAATCGGTCTTGAAAGAGCCGGTGCACCTGGAACTACAGCAGCTCTTGCCCTGTTAAATGACCAGGTAAAAAAAGGTGGTGTAATGGCTTCCACAGCAGTTGGAGGCTTGAGTGGTGCATTTATTCCGGTCAGCGAGGATCAGGGAATGATCGATGCGGTAACAGCAGGTGCCCTTACCATTGAGAAATTAGAGGCTATGACCTGCGTATGCTCTGTGGGACTTGATATGATCGCAGTACCAGGTGATACGAAGGCATCCACCATTTCCGGCATTATTGCAGATGAAGCAGCAATTGGAATGGTGAACCAGAAAACAACAGCAGTCCGTCTGATCCCTGTTATCGGAAAAGGAGTAGGAGAGACAGTAGAATTCGGTGGTCTTCTTGGCTATGCACCAATCATGCCGGTAAATAATTTCTCCTGTGATGCGTTTGTGGCAAGAGGCGGAAGAATTCCAGCTCCGATCCATAGCTTTAAAAATTAAGTTTTCTGGATGAATTTGCACTTGACATTCTTACATCACTGTGCTAAAGTATAAACCAGTTAAACCGATGAGAAAGAGTAGTAAATCAGATGTGACATTTAGTCATTATGAATGGACTGAATAATGACTTACCAGAGAGCGGAGGATGGTGTGATCTTCGTATGAAGCGGCTGATGGAATGGACTTTCGAGGGCGGCCCGAAATTATATTTCAGGAGAGTAGGCGCCGACGGGAACCGAACCCGTTACCAATCAGGAGTGTATGTTTGTACATGAGAAAGTGGACGATTTGTCAATTTGAGTGGCACCGCGATAATAAGATTTTATTACCGTCTCAAAGAGCAACAGGGAATGTTGTTTTTTGAAGACGGTTTTTTGATATCCATTTTACCACTCATTCTTTCTCGCAGACAAGATGCAGAAGATCGGCTTAGTTATCTTCTGGAGCCTGTTTGAAAATTATTTCCGTAAAGTGTGACACATATTATGCGGAAAGCCTTTTTTAACACGCTCCCGCCAATTTTAAGAGAGAGAGGAAAAACACTATGAAAAAAAGAATGATCGCAATCGCAGCAGCAACAATGGCAACTATGATGATGGCAACACCTGTTCTTGCAGAGGACTACAAGATCGGTATCTGCAATTATGTAGATGACGCATCTCTGAACCAGATCGTAGACAATTTGGAAAGCCGCCTGAAAGAAATCGGTGATGAGAAGGGTGTAAACTTCGATATTTCCTATGACAACTGTAATGCAGATGCCAATGTTATGGAGCAGATTATTTCTGATTTCCAGGCAGACGGTGTAGACCTTATGGTTGGTGTTGCAACACCGGTAGCTATGCGTATGCAGGCAAGCACAGAAGGAACCGACACGCCGGTTGTATTTTCCGCAGTATCGGATCCGGTTGGTGCAGGTCTTGTAGAATCCCTGGAGGCACCTGGCGCAAACCTTACCGGAACAAGCGATTATCTGGATACCGCTTCCATTATGAAACTGATCGAAGCTGTTAATCCGGATACCAAGAAGATCGGACTTTTATATGATATCGGACAGGATTCCTCTACAGCAGCCATCGAGGCAGCAAAAGCTTACATGGATGAGAACGGAATCGAATATGTTGAGCGTACCGGAACCACTACAGATGAAGTTCAGCTTGCAGCAGATGCACTGGTTGCAGATGGTGTTGACGCAGTGTTTACCCCAACTGATAATACCATTATGACAGCAGAGCTTTCCATTTATGAGAAATTTATTGATGCAGGAATTCTGCATTACACTGGAGCTGATTCCTTTGCGTTAAATGGCGCTTTCGCAGGGTATGGTGTTGATTACGCAAATCTTGGAGCAAAAACAGCAGATATGGTTGCCGATATTCTTCTGAATGGTGCTGATCCGGCAACCACTCCTGTAGAAACCTTTGACAATGGTACTGCTACTGTAAACACAGAAACATGCGAAGCTCTTGGCCTTGATTTTGAAACTGTCAAAGCTGCTATGGAGCCGCTCTGCACACAGGTAAATGAGATCGTTACAGCAGAGAGCTTTAACGAACTGGAAGCAAATTAACGATTAACCGGAGGAAATGATTGTGACACTGGCTACTGCACTCTCCTTAGGAGAAACTGCCCTGAAACTTGGACTGATCTGTTCCCTGACTGTCCTTGCATTGTTTTTAAGTTATTCCATGCTGAATGTCTGCGACCTTTCTACAGACGGCTGCTTTACATTAGGAGCCGCTGTAGGAGCCGCTGTGGCGGTCAGCGGACATCCTTTTTTATCAATACTAGCAGCAATGCTTGCCGGAATCTGTTCTGGTTTTGTAACCGGATTTTTGCAGACAAAAATGGGAGTAGACAGTCTGCTTGCGGGAATTATTGTGAATACAGGATTGTATTCGATTAACATAGCAGTGATGGGAGGCTCTTCCCTGATCAACATGAACCGTACAGATACGGTGTTTTCCATGATGAAGGATGTTCTGGAAGATACCCCTCTGAAGGGAAGAACAGATATAATTGTTGCGCTGATCGCAGTAGCAGCAGTGGTTGCTTTTCTGGTGGTATTTTTAAAGACACGACTTGGCCTTGCAATCCGTGCTACAGGAAATAATGCAGATATGGTGAAGGCGTCGTCTATCAACCCGGTATTTACAACGATTATCGGACTTTGTATTGCAAACTCTTTTACAGCACTGTCCGGATGCCTTCTTTCCCAGTCCCAGAAATCTGTGGACATTAACATTGGTCAGGGAATGGTTACCATTGCGCTTGCATCCCTTCTGATCGGAGGAACAATTCTTGGAAAAGGCGGAATTTTTGTAAGAGCTGTGGGAATGGTATTGGGTTCTTTTGTTTTCCGACTGGTTTATACGGTGGCTTTAAGATTTAATATGCCGGCGTTTATGCTGAAACTGGTATCTTCTGTGATTGTTATTCTGGCAATTTCCGGCCCTTATCTGAAACGACAGTGGCCGCAGCTGAAAAGAAGAATGACGCACAAGAAGGGAGGAATCTGATCCATGTTAAAGCTTTCACATATTTCCAAAACCTTTAATCCGGGAACAGTAAATGAAAAAGTGGCAATCAGAGATTTGTCTCTGCATCTTGAAAAAGGCGATTTTGCAACAATTATCGGTTCCAACGGAGCTGGTAAATCTACTATGTTCAATGCCATCTGTGGGGATTTTCTCACAGATTCCGGATCTATTGTTCTGGATGGAGAGGATATTACATTTCTGCCACAGCATGCCAGAGCAAAAAATATTGGAAGACTGTATCAGGATCCGATGCGGGGAACTGCGCCTGGAATGACGATTCTGGAGAACCTTGCGCTTGCTGCAGGGCAGGGAGGCTGGCTTTCCCGTATTTCCAAAAGTGATAAACAGCGTTTTCGTGAACAGCTTGCACTTCTGGATATTGGTCTTGAAGATCGCATGAACCATCCAGTAGGACTTCTTTCAGGAGGCCAGAGACAGGCACTTACTCTTTTGATGGCAACTATGAATCCACCGAAACTGCTTCTTCTGGATGAGCATACAGCAGCTCTTGATCCGGGAACAGCCGAGAAGGTGCTGAACCTGACCAGCAGGATCGTGGAAGAACATCATCTGACCTGTCTGATGATCACCCACAATATGCAGTCTGCACTGGAACTTGGAAATCGTATTCTGATGATGGATTCCGGTGATATTGTTCTGGATATCAAGGAAGAGGAGAAAAAAGGTCTTACTGTGGAAGGGCTGCTTGACAAGTTTAAAGTTGGAGCAGGAAAGAAACTGGATAATGACCGTATCCTTCTTTCTAATGAGTAAGACGAAATGGATAAAAGTGAGCCCTGGCTATTGCACGGAAATGCAGTAGCCGGGGCTTTTTATGCAGTTGAGAATATTATACAATAATAATCTGCTTTCTGTACTCATGAACATAAGAAGCACTGTTTTTTTGTGCCAGAATGCTTTCGTAAAGATTGGATGCGAAAGTTGTTTCATTTAGTAAATCCATAGCTTGCGGTGTGTTTTCAAGCACTTCAGCGGCATCCGGCAGTCTGGTAAGCAAAGGAATGCTGCTGCATCTTTTTATTTTGCCCAGAAGCGCAGAATTGTTTTTTCGAAATCCCAGAACCCGGGCGTAGGGAATCTGCGCTGGCACACTCTGAATATGAAGAAGCATGTGAAGCAGTGCTCTCTGGATCCTGGTGCGTGTGATCTCCTTGGTTTTCAGGAGGTCGGCAAACTGGGAAAATGTTTTATACTGATCCCTGCAGGAGAGAATCCTTCTGGCAAGAGCGTGGGACATGTCCAGGTATGTGCACAGGCTTTCTTCTGTTTCCTGAAGAAGACAGTAACGGTAAAGCGTGTCCAGATCGTTTTCCAGAAGAAAACGATTTCCGGAAATTGCCTGTAAAAATAGTTCCAGGGAATTTGCTGGTAAAAATTTTTTTGCCATATCAGCAAGAAACGCAAAATTCTGTATTGCGGTTTCTGATGATTCAGATAAAAAGCAGTGGGAATGCTCAGTATCGGATGAGTCCCCTTTGGGTGGAGTATTGAAATCCAAAATGGCATTTCGAATAGCAGAAGCAGAAGGAAAGTGATTTTCAGACAGAGTATTTTCGTGATAATCATTTCCTTCCCGTTTAATGGAAACCGGTGAAATAGAGCTGTTTTCCCGTAGAATAGCTTTACAGTATTCAATTCCCAGAATATTATTGGGGGAAGAGAGCAATTGCTGGTATTTTTCTGATTCGGGAAAAACTGCAGAGAGAGCCATGCTTCTGGCCTTTGGAAAAGTCATTCCGTCTTTCAGATTCCGGCGAAGGGCGTCCTGAAAAGCTTCCGGCTCCTCTGCCAGGATTTTGGCAAGCTCCATAAGCGCATCCGTATCACCGCATTCACTTCCGAAACAAAGTATATCTGTAACCCCAAGTCCATCCAGAAGCTGTACGCCTCCTCTGGCAAATAACTCTGCACTGGCAGAAGAAATGGAAACCGGCAGCTCTAGAACCAGGTCTGCGCCGCTCCGAAGAGCCATTTCTGCACGTACATATTTTGAAAAAAGAGCAGGGGTTCCTCTTTGTACGAAATCACCACTCATGGCGATAACTATATAGTCTGTCCTTAGTTTTTCTTTTATATAGTTTATCTGATATTCATGTCCTGTATGGAATGGATTATATTCTGCAATAATTCCGGCTGTTTTCATAAAATTGCACCTCAAAAAATACGTTGTTCTTCCATATTCTAACATTGAAAAGCTTGAAATACAAGGCGGGGTGGCGTATAATGAGGTTAAGTTACTGAATGGGGAATGGATACTTATGCCAGTTCCCAGAGGATTACTGTAACAAATGAAAGGAGCCATTTAATCATGGGATTTATTGATGTAATCAAAGAAAGAGCAAAATCCAGCATTAAGACAATCGTACTGCCAGAGACAGAGGACATGAGAACTCTTGAAGCAGCAGACAAAATTTTAAAAGAAGGAATTGCTAAGCTTGTACTTGTAGGTAATGAGGAAGCAGTTAAGAAGAGCGCAGCTGAAGGCGGCTTCGACATTTCCGGTGCACAGATCGTAGATCCTGCAACATCTGAGAAGACTCAGGGATATATTGACAAATTAGTAGAGTTAAGACAGAAAAAAGGCATGACACCAGAGCAGGCTAAGGAGATCCTTCTGAACCAGTATCTGTATTATGGTGTTATGATGGTTAAGATGGGCGATGCAGACGGTATGGTTTCCGGAGCTTGCCACTCTACAGCTGATACCTTAAGACCATGCCTTCAGATCCTGAAGACAAAACCAGGTACCAAGCTTGTTTCCGCATTCTTCCTGATCATCGTTCCGGATTGCGAGTACGGCGCTAACGGTGCATTCGTATTCGGTGATTCCGGTCTGAACCAGAACCCGAATCCAGAAGAACTTGCAGCAATCGCAGCTTCTTCTGCTGAGTCCTTCAAGCTTCTTGTACAGGAAGAGCCTGTAGTAGCTATGCTTTCCCATTCTACTAAGGGAAGTGCGAAACATGCAGATGTTGATAAAGTTGTTGAGGCTACCAGGATCGCGAAAGAGCAGAATCCAGACCTTGCACTTGACGGAGAGTTCCAGCTTGATGCCGCTATCGTTCCAAGCGTAGGTGCTTCCAAAGCTCCAGGAAGCCCGGTTGCAGGTAAGGCTAACGTCCTGATCTTCCCAGACCTTGATGCAGGAAACATCGGATACAAACTGGCTCAGCGTCTTGCAAAAGCAGAAGCTTACGGACCTATCACCCAGGGTATCGCAAAACCTGTAAATGACCTGTCCCGTGGATGCTCCGCTGACGATATCGTTGGTGTTGTAGCTATCACATCCGTACAGTGCCAGGCTCAGGACTAATTTCAGATTAGTTTCCAAAGGCTGAATCGTATTGTGATTAAGGGCACATGTCCTTGAAGAGATGCCAAGAATAAAATGTCCGGCATCAGGTAATACATAATCATGTAAACAGGAGAGTAAAAAAATGAATGTATTGGTAATTAACTGCGGTAGTTCTTCTTTAAAATACCAGCTGATCGATTCCGACACAGAAGCTGTTCTTGCAAAAGGACTTTGCGAGAGAATCGGAATTGACGGAAGACTGGTATACCAGAAAGCCGGAAATGACAAAGAGATCACAGAAGCTTCCATGCCGACTCATAAAGAAGCAATCCAGATGGTTCTGGAAGCTCTTACCAATGAGAAAACAGGTGCGATCAAGAGTCTTGCAGAGGTTAATGCAATTGGTCATCGTATCGTACATGGCGGCGAGAAATTTGCTTCTTCTGCAATCATTACAGATGAGATGATCAAAGCAGTAGAAGAGTGCAACGATCTTGCACCGCTTCACAACCCGGCAAACCTGATCGGTATCCGCGTATGCTCCGAGCTTATGCCAAACGTACCTCAGGTAGGTGTATTCGATACCGCATTCCATCAGACAATGCCTGCAAAAGCATATTTGTACGGACTTCCGATCGAGTACTACAAGAACTACAAAGTAAGAAGATACGGCTTCCACGGAACCTCCCACAGCTTCGTATCCAAACGTGCTGTTGAGTTCCTTGGTCTTGACAAAGACAACTCTAAAGTTATCGTTTGCCACCTTGGAAACGGTTCCTCCATCAGCGCTGTTCAGAATGGCAAATGTGTAGATACTACAATGGGCCTTACTCCTCTTGAAGGCGTTGTAATGGGTACACGTTCCGGAAGCATTGATCCGGCTATCGTTGAGTACATTGCAAAGAAAGAGAACCTGGATCTTGCAGGTGTTATGAATGTTCTCAATAAGAAATCCGGTCTTCAGGGTATGTCCGGTGTTTCCAGTGATATGCGTGACCTTAGAGCCGCAGCCGCTGAGGGCAACGAGGATGCTAAGAATGCAATCGAAGTTCTCTGCTATGGCATTGCGAAATACGTAGGTGGATATGTAGCTGCTATGAACGGTGTTGATGCAATCGTGTTTACAGCTGGTATCGGCGAGAATGTTGGCATGATTCGTGAGAAAGTCTGCTCTTATCTTGGATTCCTTGGTGTTACAATTGATGCTAAGGCTAATGAGGCTATGGGCGAGGAAGTTGTTATTTCCGGTGCTGACTCCAAGGTAAAGGTTGCAGTTATCCCGACTAACGAGGAGCTTGCAATCTGCCGTGATACGGTAGCACTTGTAAAATAATTAGCTGCAGTGTGATCAGCAGTACATGGCAAAGTCAGTTGCTGAGAGGCAGGCTGCTTTGCGGTAATACTGCATTACTTTATAAAAATGCATAAATCCTGTCAGAGAATCATACACTCTGGCAGGATTTTATATGCAATAGGAAATTGATTTAATATTCCACCTGAAATTTCGCCAGCTTTTGTAATTTTTTTGAAAAATTATTGTATATAAGGGAAAATTCAAGTTGACAAATAATGACAGGGTATGTATAATTGATTAAGTGTGAATAGGGAGACGATTATGCAGATACATTTATCAGACATTTCATCCAGCGAGGGTAAGAGCCAGCACTACAGTGTTGCTTTTGAGATGGATACCATCACCTTCCAGCAGGGAACCTTTCCAGTACTGGCTAAGGAACCTGTAGAGCTTACGATTACGAATACCGGCGACAGAGTTCTGGAACTGGAGGGAAGCGGTCTTGTGACTGTTGGAATTCCATGTGACAGATGTCTGGAAGAGGTTAGGACCAGGATTCCTTTTGAATTCAAGAGGAAACTTGACATGAAGCTTACGGATGAAGAACGTGTGAATGATCTGGATGAGAGCAGCTATCTCACCGGCTATGACCTGGATGTGGACCGTTTGGTCTATCTTGAGGTACTGATGAGCTGGCCTTTGAAAGTCTTATGTAAAGAAGACTGCAAAGGGATTTGCAGCAGATGCGGGAAGAACCTGAATGATGGTCCCTGCGGATGTGCCGAGGAGCCTAAGGATCCCCGTATGGCAGCTATCAGTGATATATTCAGTAAATTTAAGGAGGTGTAACCGAAATGTCCATCTGCCCAAAGAATAAATCTTCCAAAGCAAGACGCGATAAGAGAAGAGCAAACTGGAAAATGAGCGCTCCGAACCTTGTAAAATGCAGCAAATGCGGCGCACTTATGATGCCACACAGAGTTTGCAAGGCTTGCGGAAGCTATAACAAAAAAGAGATCGTTAAAGTTGAAGACTAATAGCGAATCTTTAAAGAACACCTGAGTTGATTGGGTGTTCTTTTTTTATGCAGCAAGCAGGATTCTTTCCTGTTGTTTTTTCTATATAATTCATTTATAATATTCATAGAAAATACATTACCTGGAGGAACTACAATGTCTGAATTAAGTGATAAGATCAGATCAGAATTTAAAAAGGCAGATGATGAGCGCGATGCTCTTATGAATACCCCGGAAGACATCGAACGTTGGGATAATATTGTATATGGACATGATGACAGGGAGATGCAGAGGCTGGACGTATACAGGCCGAAGCAGGCACAGGGAGAAGACCTTCCGATCATTATCAGCGTTCATGGAGGAGCCTGGATGTATGGAGATAAAGAAAGATACCAGTACTATTGTATGAGTCTTGCACAGCGAGGATTTGCTGTTGTAAACTTTACATATCGTCTGGCTCCTGAGAGCAAATTTCCAGCACAGTTAGAGGATGTAAATCTGGTATGCAAGTGGGTGATGAAGCGTGCAGGAAGATTCCATTTTGATACAGAACGTATTTTTGCAGTAGGAGATTCTGCAGGAGCTCATCTTCTGGGACTTTATGCAGCAATCTGTACGAATCCGGCATATGCTGCCAAATATGATTTTGCTGTACCAGAGGGCTTTGCCCTTACTGCAATTGCTTTAAATTGCGGTGTGTACAGGATCCCAAGGGAAGGGGCAGACAATATGACTATGCTGATCATGAAGGAACTTCTTCCGGAAGGCGGTACAGAGGAAGAACTGGAGAGCATTGATGTACTGAACGGCATTACAGATGTTTATCCTCCTGTATTTTGCATGACTTCCGTGGCAGATCATCAGAAAGCACAGGCACCTGCATTAGTCCAGAAACTGATGGAGAATAATGTGCCCTTTGTATATCGTGTGTTTGGAGATAAGGTTAATAAACTTGGTCACGTGTTCCACTGTGATGTAAAAACAATTGATGCTGCCCAGTGCAATGATGCAGAATGTGATTTTTTCAGGGAGTTTTGTTTCTGATAGTAAGACATTCATGTAAAACATATTACGGTACAGTGCAAAGTGTGTTGCTGGTCACGGAGTGGACAGTAACACCCATTTTTCACGGAAACCTGCGGTTCGCCACAGGTTTCTTGTATTATACGATAAAATCTTATATGCTTGGGACAAGGGAGAAAATCAATGAAAAAAAGGTTAAAAGGTCTGATAAGTGTTTTTTTCTTTTTGCTTTGCATATTTGCCTGGAAAAGCGTGCAGGAAGTAAGGGCAGCAGAAAATGTAATAAGGGATTTTTCCAGAATTTTCTACATACCTGCCGGAGCAGTTTTGAAAGGCGGAAGCCTGCAGAAACTGCAGGAAATTTATGATAGCATGAGCTGCATTGCATATACAGAAGATGGGGAAGAGCTTTATCTGGATGCAATCTGGGACTATTCCGGAATTGATATTCAGACTGTGGGAGCCTATAAGATTACAGGGACAGTGAGACTTCCGGAAGGATATACAAGCAATGTCGGTCTTCCGGAATGGACAGCATGGATTTCTGTACAGAATCCGGGACAGCCGGAGATTCAGGCGTATTCCCGAATGATTTCAGCAGGTATTTACTATTTTCCATGGATCACAGAGCAGAATCCAGATATGATGGAAATATGGCTTCAAAAAGAAGGAGAGGACTGGGTAAATGTAAGCGAGGAAGGATATGGATTTGCGGATACCGATGGGATGTATCTTTCCTGCCAGAGTATGATAGCTGAAAATATATATACACTGACAGTTGTTTATAATGAAGGGAAAACCAGAAATCTTAAATACCGCTATCAGTCAGATGGAAGCCTGGAGATACTCAGTTATCAGCCTGGAACAATTGGCGGGACAGTATCAAAAGATACTGTTATCCGTTCCTGCGAGGAGATTGACGAAAAGAGCCTGCAGCGCTGCATGGTATATGCGGTGCGGGCGGGGCAGAGTCTGGCAGAAGTACGGACCGAGCTGGAGGAGACTTTTTATATTTTTGGGAGCACCTGTGAAGAATATGAGGATACTGCGGCCCATCCGGCTGTTATCATGCATTCAGTATGGGATTTCAGTCAGGTTGATGTGAATGCTCCTGGCGTTTATAAAGTGACGGGAACTTTTGCAGCTCCAGAAGGCTGCACGGTGGATCAGGAGCTTACTGTTCCGGGGGCAACTGCTTATATTACTGTTCAGCGCCCGGATCAGCCGGAAGTACAGACGTGCTGTGTGGTTGGCGTGGATGTTCTGTTCTTTCCTATGATATTAGACTGTTTTACAGATGAACAGCTGGACAATTTGCAGGTATATCTGCTGGAAAATAATGAAGATAAAGAAATAGGCAAAAGTAATTCCTATTTTGACAGAAAGGGGCTGTATCTGAAAAAAAGTGTTCTTAAAGCTGGCAGGGAATATGGAATTTACGTAACCTATCCAGGTGGAAGTACCGGGGTATATACTTTTGTGTATTGTGGGGAGCTTATTTCTAATGAGCACTGGTACAAGCGCAATTATGCAGACAGGGATGGCAAAGAGCTTCCGGATATTGACGATGAAACGGAGCGGGTAACGGATACTTCCGCCATCCTTGTAGGAAACAGGCTGCTGGATCTTATGAAGAATGGTGTAAAGCTGATTCCTTTTGAAGGAGACGGAGTGCTGGTAAGGGTTCCTGTGGAAGTGGTAAAAGACTGGAATATAAAAGCGGAGGATCAGATTGAGACAGACATTTCCTGGGTGGGAAGTGATGTTTCTGTAAAAATTTCCAAAAACGGAGAAGCTGTTACAGATATTCCAGGAGCTACCGTGGAGATTCCGTATGCGAACCGTGACTCTCAGACTATGCTGACAGACGAAGAAGGTAACTCCTATACAGGTTCGGTAAATGATGCACAGAACGCTGCGGTGATTCCCATTGATAAAACCGGAGATTATACAGTGGAAGAGCAACCACAAAATCAGACAGAGAATGGTGGAAACACAGAAGAGGATGATCCGGAAGGAGACAGTCTGGAAAATGCGGCGGACTCAGGGGAAGAAAAGCTGTCAGAACAGGTTGAGGAACTTCTTTCGGAAGATGTCAAAAACCAGAAAACGAATTCAGATGAGAATCTTAACAGTCAACATAAAAAAACGGCTTCAATTGTTATAATAATTGTAATTTTGTTAATATTGTTATGGAATATACCAATGAGACGCGGCAAAAAGCTCCGAAAGGGGGAACGGGGTGAAGGAGAACAAAGCAAATAAAAAAGGAAGGAAGCTGCTGTGGGGAACTGTAATCATAACCATGATTCTATCCTTTATGTTTTTTTACGTGTTGTATTGTTCAAATAACAAATATATGACAAGAGAGGAAAAAGCCATACACGGACTTTTGTATGCAGATGGCTCCTATGAGAGCTTTCCTGTCTATTATTTGTCCAGAGAATGGGAATATTATCCGGATGCACTTCTTACGCCGGAGGATGATCTGGATAAATATTATTTTCGTTATATTTCTATTGGGGAATATGGTGGAATGGAACTTGGAAACAGTGGGAGAAGTCCGTATGGGAGTGGTACATACCGGTTAAAAATCATGCTTCCCGCTGAGCAGCATACATATGGTTTGTATCTGCCGGAAATTTTTTCAGCATATAATTTGTATGTGGATGGTGTTCTGGTCGGACAGATGGGAAATCCGGACCCGGATCATTATGTGGAACGGACTCAGAACAGAATGTTTACCTTCAAGGCCAATACTTCATTAGAAATTCTGATTGCAGTGACAGATAAAAGCTCTGCTTCGCCGGGAATCCAGAGTGTACCTGTTTTTGGAAATCCTTTAAAAATAAACACCATAAGGGGAATTGCGGTGTTTATCAATTCCTCTGTATTTACCTTGATCATTCTGGTTCTGGCGTTTTCCGTATGGGCATTTTTTAAAACCAGAAGCAGGGAAAATGTACTTTTTGCAGGAGTATGCCTTTGTGTGCTCGGGTATACCTGCTATCCCCTTCTGCATACATACCTGGCGCTAAGAGTACAGCCCTGGTTCTCTGTTGAAATGCTGTTCTATTTTCTCGCTTTTCCGGCAATGCTTTTGCTGGAATATGAGATCACCGGGCAAAAGTATAAGTGGATGGCATGGGGGGTTCTTGCTACAGCTGTGGCAGGTCTTGGGGTTACGCTTGCCGGGATTTTTGCCGGGGGAATGGAGACCGCAGCTCTTTCTTATGGTATTTCAGCGGCAACTGAGGTGCTGAAATGGTTTACCGCTGTATGTCTTGTTTTAACTGCGTTTTTCTATACGGAAGGGATGCAGGGCATTTCTCTTCTTGCAGGAACCGTAATTTACGCAGTATCTCTGGCAGCAGACCGCATATGGTCTTTGTATGATCCGATTATTGGCGGCTGGTTTCCGGAATGGGGCGGCATCATTTTGACAGGTATATTTGGAATGTTTCTCTGGAGAGAACTGACAGAAGGCTATCGGATGCGGCTGATCTATGAAGAACAGTCCAGACAGATGGAATTGCGTCTGCTTATGCAAAAGGAGCATTATCAGAAGTTAACTGATGCACTGGAAGAGGCAAGCCGTACAAGACATGACTTCAGACAGTATATCCGTACTGCTTCCATTCTGCTGGAACAGGAACATTATGAAGAACTGAAAGCGTATTTTCATCAGTTCGCACAGGAGAGCACCGAAAAAATGCAGACACCAGTATGCTATTGCAAGAACATGTCTGTGGATGCAATCTTACATTACTATGCGTCACAGCTGGAGCAAAAAGGTATAAAGTACAGATATTCAGTAGAGGTTCCAGAGAAAATGAAAATTTCTGATCTGGATATCTGCAGGATTTTTGGTAATCTGATGGAAAATGCAGTGAGAGCAGTGCAAAAAGAAGAGAACGCGGATGAGGCTTATGTAAATTGCATCTGCAAAGTAAAAATGGGAAAACTTCTGATCAATATTGAAAACACCTATGCAGGAGAAGTGCAGAGAAATGGGGCAGCTTTTTATTCCACAAGTCACAGCGGGCAGGGAATTGGAATTGCTTCTGTTTCCAAAACAGCAGAGAAATATGGTGGATATGCCGACTTTTCTGCCAGAAACGGTGTATTCCGGGCGAATGTGTTTATTCCACTGGAAGATATGGATTTACGGCTTTCGGACAAAGCCGGCTGACAGGCTGAGAAATTTTGCCGGGTCTTTCTTCCACATATAAAAGTCTGCGCAACCAGTTGTGCAGACTTTTGTATTACGAGAAAAGATAATTCAGATATTCCTTCTTGATTGCGTTAGCTCCCCGTTTACGGATCTGGACGGTTTCCTGGTTGTCCAGAAGAAAGCCCTCCTCCAGTGTTTTGTAAATGCGGTCCATATTCACAAGACAGCCGCGTAGCAGGAGAGAAAACAGGGGAGATCGTGAATCAGTTCCTCGAATTTCTGGAAAGTCAGGTATGTGCGCAGAACTCCTGCGTCTGTGTGAAGCTGGACAGCATTGTGAAAGGTGTCTGCATATAAAATGCTTTTTACAGGAACACGTAGAAGGGTACGGTCGCAGATCACCTCTATATATCGTGTATCCTGTGCACGCTTGATCTGAATGGAGTCCAATACCTTTGTGAGCTTGTTTGTATCAAGAGGCTTCAGAAGATAATAAGCTGCCTGCACGTCGTAACTGGCAACCGCAAAAGCATCGCTGCTGGTAACAAAAATAAGAGCACAGGAGTCGTCTTTTTCCCGAAGCTGGGCGGCCAAGTCCATACCATTGGCCTGCTTTATGTAGATATCAAGAAAAATCAGGTCATAACTGCCGGGAGAATAGCTGTTCCAGAAGTCTTCAGGTGAAGAGAAGGTATGTAATTGGATAGATATCTGTCTTTGGTCATAATGTTCCCGGGCAGCTTCTGCAAGTGCATCAAGATCCTGCTGCACATCATCAATTATTGCAATGTTCAATGCTGAAATCCTCCAAAAGAATGAAAACCTGCAGTAAATCAAAATGTTGCTGTGAACAGTAACATCAAAATATCACTGAAAGTGTCATTTCATCCCATGTATATTGTTTTTTCAAAATAAATCGGATATAGTAATCTCAAGGTGATGAGGCGTTAGAAAGTATTGTAAGCTTTTTTGGTCCTCTATATAATATCACAAAATATGATAAAAGTGAGGTAGAAAAATGAAAAACTGGAAAAAAGTTATGGCTATGTTGTGTGCCGCAGCAATGGTAACCGGATCTTCTGCTCCTGTATGGGCAGAGGCAGATGCAGCAGAAGATACTGAGGCTGCAGATGATGAGATTACAGAATTAACAATGGACATGCTTGATGAAGCTGCATATGAAGGAACATGGTTATCTTTTGAGCCAGGCTTCGATCTCTATGTACCAAGTAACTGGGACGTTCTGGAAATTTCAGATGAAGATGCTGCAGACGGTGTTATGTTCCAGGCACAGGATCCGGATTCTGAAGAAGGCGTGAACATGGTAGTGACTGCTACAGATGTTGGAACAGAGTATGATCTGTATTCCATGGCTGATGAGCTGGCTACAGAGTATGAAGATGTTGAGAAGGTTTGCATTAACGGACTCTATGCAGTTTCCTTCGAGACTGAAAGTACATACGGAATCGCTTTCCTGGAGGATGCTGAGGGAATGATGTACAATGTACAGATCGGACCGAAATCTGACGACATTCAGCCTATCGCTGAGACACTTTTCGTTTCTCTGATCAAGACAGAAGACAATGTGGAAAATGCAGAGGCTGAGACCGATGCGGCAGCTGACGAAGAAGCAGCAAACTAATTGCTATAAATGCAATCAGCAGTAATAACTAATTTAAATGCGAAACGTGAATGTCAGCTGGAAATAAATTCTGAAGCTGGCGCTTAAGAAAACAAAACAGAAGCTATGCAGTATATGGAAAAAGACTGCATGGCTTCTGTTTTTTTTGTTTCATCAGATAAATATGCGTTTAACAGTTAGCTGTGTAAAGATTTCTTCAGCTTCGTATTCCATTTCTGTACAATCAACGGATTCATTTTAATCTTTTTACGATCGTAAGTGATCAGTCCGTTGGTTTCTTCTTCAATATCAGAAAGCTGCGTGAAAACAGTTGCAGAGTATCCTTTTTTTACAGAAGGTACGATAGTGTTTTCCATCAACCTGGAGAAGCTGTCGGTAAGCGCCTCGCTGGTGGTAAATTTCTTATATCCGTAAATATTTTTACAGGCACTGTGCTCTGGCAGGCGAAGAGAGTAACCTCCAAATTCCGATAAAGCAAGTACGCGGTCTGATTCTGGTACTGGAAGTCCAAGAAAATAATAATGGAGACTGTTAATATCACCACAGCCCTGATCAAACCATCCACTGGCAGAATCTACCAGGCGGGAAGGATCCAGCCGGTGAATAAAATCTGTAACTTTTTTTGTGGAAAATTGTCCCCATCCTTCGTTAAATGGTACCCATGTGACAATGGAAGGATGATTATACAGTGTCCTGACCATATCCCGGATATCGTCAATGTATTCCTGGCGGCCGAATTCATCTGTGCGGGAGAGCAGGCGGGCGTGGAGGTCTTTTACCGGAATGCGCATCCAGTTTAATAATGTAGCCAGATAGGTGACAAACCAGTGATGGTAGGAAGAACCGCCGTTAGGCATATCCTGCCATACCAGCATTCCCATGCGGTCACAGTGGAAATACCAGCGGTCTGTTTCAATCTTGCCATGCTTGCGGAGCATATTAAAACCAAGATCTTTCATTGCACGAATATCGTAGATGAGAGCTTCATCTGAAGGTGCTGTATAAAGCCCGTCGGGCCAGTAGCCTTGATCCAGCACGCCGCTCTGAAAATATGGCTGATTGTTCAGGAAAAAGCGTGGATAGTTATCGTCAGCTATCTGTACGTCACATTTGCGGAGTGCGAAATATCCAAGAATCCGGTCTTTGCCATATTCCAGGGAATAGGGGTAAAGCCATGGCTCTTTGGGAGTCCAGGACTTCTGCATATTTTCCGGGATGGAGAGGGTGGCTCCTTTTCCGGGACGGATTGCGGCGGTAGTTATTTCATCCTGGCATAATGTATCGTTAAGTCCGTCTGCTTCGAGAAAAACAGGAGGATAAACTTTACAGATCACATTGGATGAATTCTGCCTGTCAGGTGAAAAAGCCAAAACAGTTCCCTGAGAATCTGTCTGATCCGCTGCCGTGGGACTTATATGGGCGGGAGATGCATTTTCGGCCGAGGATGCGGAGGATACGCGGATTCGCATCCGGACCAGACTATTGTCCCAATCCGGGGTAACACGCACATCTCTTATGTATTTGTTCGGTACGATCTCCATCCATACAGTCTGCCATATCCCGCTCTGGGCAGTATAGAACATACCGCCGCGTTTCAGCTGCTGTTTGCCTCTGGCATGATAGGAGGTGTCACTGAAGTCATGGACACTTATTAGGATAGAGACTGTGAGATCTTCTGTAATAAAGTCTGTAATATCTGTGGTAAATGGAAGGTAGCCGCCCTTGTGATAGGTGACGAACTTTCTGTTAATGTACACACTGCAGATCTGATCTACAGCTCCAAAATGCAGAAGAAGCCGCTGACTTTCTGTATTCAGGCAGTTCTCTGGCAACTGGATGGTACGGGAATACCATAAGGTTTCATCAGGCAAAAGCTGGCGCTTTACCTGGGAAAGAGGTGCTTCCGGTGAAAAGGGCACCAAAATCTGTCCGTCAAAGGGGAAATATTCGCTTTTATAAAATTGCCATGGAAGAATGCGGCTGTCAGTGATCAGGTAGTCCCACATCCCGTTCAGATTGATCCAGTGACGGCGTACCATACCTGGACGAGGATATTCTTTCAGAGTCTGTCCCCGGGCAGCCGCTTTGCTCCAAATGGTTTCCAGATTTTTCAAATATATGTCCTCCTTAAATTTACGAAAAGTATGAAAAAATAATTATAATGATATGTCTTATTATACACGAAATATGGACGTTTGCAATTGGATTTGTTAAAACCCGTTCCGCAACATTACTGTTCACTGGTAATGTTCCGCGAGGTGTTTTTGCGAACAAAGTTCACAGAAAAACGAGAATCTGAGCGTGAAATCTTGCGGATGCATGAGTTTTGTGTAACGCGAAACGTGTTGCTATGAATGGAGCGAAGAGAAACACGCTTGCAGGGGGGAGTGGACAGCATATCGCAACTTACGATTGAAAAAGCAGGTGCGGTATGTTACGATAAAAAGGATTGATGGAGGGGAAAAAGATGAATAATTCACAAAACAAAAATCTGCTGACAGAGGGGTCTATCTGGAAGAAACTGATGGGATTTGCGTTCCCGCTTTTTCTGGGAAACCTGTTCCAGCAGCTGTACAATACAGCAGATTCTCTGATCGTGGGAAACTTTCTGGGAAGTGATGCACTGGCTGCGGTAAGTTCATCCGGCAGTCTTACATTTCTGCTGGTAGGATTTTTTCAGGGTCTTGCTATGGGAGCAGGCGTTATCATAGCGAGATATTTTGGCGCAAGGCAGAAGAAGGAGCTTCACAGGGCGATTCATACCACGGTGGCTTTTGGTATTCTGTGCGGTATACTTCTTACAGCTGGCGGTGTTGTGCTTGCACCGAAGATTCTGATCCTTATGAAAACACCGGCAGATATTTTGCCGAAATCCACCCTGTATTTCCAGGTATATGCCATGGGATCCCTGGGTCTGGTTCTTTATAACAATTTTGTAGGCATTATGCAGGCAGTGGGAGACAGCCGTCATCCATTGTATTACTTGATTTTTTCATCACTTTTGAATGTAGCTCTGGATATGGTTTTTGTAGGCGGACTTGGAATGGGTGTGGAGGGCGCAGCTCTTGCCACTATCATTTCCCAGTTTATGAGTGCATTTTTGTGCCTGTACCGTCTGATGAAAAAAAGCCCGGAGGAGTATACGGTTTCCCTTAGGGATGTTCGCCTGGACTCCTATATGCTGAAACAGATCGTATCCAACGGTCTTCCTGCTGGCATCCAGAATTCCGTGATCGCCATTGCAAACGTGGTAGTGCAGTCTAATATCAACAGCTTCGGCAAGCTGGCTGTTGCTGGATGCGGGGCATATTCCAAGGTTGAGGGATTTGGTTTTCTGCCTATTACCTGTTTTTCTATGGGGCTGACCACATTTATCAGTCAGAATCTGGGCGCAAAGAAATATGACAGGGCAAAAAAAGGAGCCCGTATTGGTATTCTCTGCAGTATTTCGATGGCAGAGATCGTGGGAATTATTGTGTATTTTGCAAGCCCGGTATTTATTGCCGCTTTTAACAATGATCCGAAAGTGATTGCTTTTGGAGTGAAAGAGGCACATATCATTACTCTGTTCTATTTTCTGCTTGCCTTTTCCCATTGCATTGCAGGACTTATGCGTGGAGCGGGAAGAGCTACGGTGCCCATGTTCGTTATGCTGGGCTGCTGGTGCGTGATCCGTGTGACTTATATAACCATCGCTGTGAAGCTGCATCCGGTGATCCAGACTGTATTCTGGGCTTATCCACTGACCTGGTCATTAAGCTCCATTCTGTTTTTGATTTTTTATCTGAAATCAGACTGGATCCATGGTTTTGAGAAAAAAAGAAACTGACAGAGGCGGAAAATACTGAAATAAATGCCAGTGGATAGTGAAAAAGGAGTTATGGTTTTTATGAATGTACTGAACATTGAACATGTAAGCAAGATTTTTGGAGATAAAAAGATTTTTGATGATATTTCCTATGGAATCCATGATGGGGATAAAATCGGAATCATTGGAATCAATGGAACTGGAAAAAGTACTCTGCTGAAAATCATTGCAGGGGAAGAGGAGACAGATGAGGGACAGGTGATTTCCCAGAATGGCCTTCGTATCACCTATCTGCCTCAGATGCCAGATTTTCCAAAGGGTGCCATTGTACAGGACTATGTGGCTGATGGGAAATGGCAGAAGGACTGGAGCACGGAAAGTGAGGCCAGAAATATTTTGAATAAGCTGGGGATTACAGAACATGATGTCCCTGTGGAGCAGCTTTCTGGTGGACAGAAGAAGCGTGTAGCTCTGGCCAGAACTCTGGTAAACCCTTCTGATGTGCTGATTCTGGATGAGCCTACCAACCATCTGGATAATGAGATGGTAACCTGGCTGGAGGATTACCTGAACCGGTTTAAAGGCGTTGTGATCATGGTTACGCATGACCGTTATTTCCTTGACAAAGTTACCAATAAAATTCTGGAAATCAGTCATGGAAAAGTATATTCCTATGATGCCAATTATTCAGGATTTCTGGAATTAAAAGCACAAAGAGAAGAGATGGAACTGGCTTCCGAGAGGAAGAGACAGAGCATTCTCCGTATGGAGCTGGAATGGGCGAAGCGTGGCTGCCGTGCAAGAAGCACCAAGCAGTGCGCCCGTCTGGAGCGTCTGGAAGCGTTAAAAAATGGCAAGGCGCCTGTTCAGGAGACAGATGTGCAGATGGACTCTGTGGAGACCAGAATGGGGAAAAAGACAGTAGAGCTTCATCACATTTCCAAAAGCTATGGCGATAAGGTGATTCTGGATGATTTTGACTATATTGTGCTGAGAAACCAGAGACTTGGAATTATCGGACCAAATGGATGCGGAAAATCTACTTTGATCCGTATTATTGACGGAATGGTGGAACCGGATTCCGGTACTGTGGAGATCGGGGAGACGATCAAGATCGGTTACTTCGCCCAGGAGGTACCGGACATGGATGGAAACCAGCGTGTGATTGATTATATCCGTGATGTGGCAGAGTTTATTCCTACCCGTGATGGAAAGATCAGTGCATCTATGATGCTGGAGCGTTTTCTTTTTGATTCTGCAATGCAGTATACACCGGTAGCCAAGCTGTCAGGAGGAGAGAAGAGACGTCTGTATCTCCTGAAGGTACTGATGGAGGCGCCAAATGTACTTCTTCTGGATGAGCCAAGTAATGATCTGGACATTCCTACACTGACAATTCTCGAAGATTATCTTTCTACATTTTCGGGAATTGTGATCACGGTATCTCACGACCGCTATTTCCTGGATGATGTGGTGGACCGCATTTTTGCCTTTGAAGGGAATGGAAAACTGACCCAGTATGAGGGTGGTTATACAGATTATGCGGAGGCGAAAGCGCGGAAATATGGGGCTGGAAGCAGTGAAATTGGTGCCGGGACCGGCAGCAGTTTGTCGGATAAAGCGGCTTCCGGAAATAACAGTACAGAGGATGAAGGGAAAAAACCTACCAGAAAAGACTGGAAGCAGGGACAGAAGTCTGAAAAACTGAAATTTACTTATAAAGAAGAACGGGAATATGCTGTTATTGATGAGGATATAGCCAGACTTGAAGAGAAAATTGCCAGGCTGGAGAATGATATGATGGCAAATGCCACCAATTCCGTGAAGCTTCGTGAGATCATGGCAGATAAAGAGGCGGCGGAGAAGCAGCTGGAAGAGAAAATGGATCGCTGGGTGTATCTGAATGATCTGGCGGAGCAGATTGAGGCACAGAAAAATAATGGATAAAGGTGACAGGAAGCTGCATGCTTCGAAAGCCCATAAAGAAGAGGAAAGCTTTCTGAACAGGAGAAAGGAATTATTTCGCAGACTACCAAAAATTGACAGGCTTATGGGAAGGGAACTGACGAAAGAACTGACGGAACAGTATGGGTATCGTGCAGTGCTGGAAGCTGCCAGAAAGGTGGAAGAGCAGCTGCGGGATGCCATGCGTCAGCAGATTTTGGTGGAAGAAAAGCCAGCTGTGTTCCTGGATACATCCGGACTATCAGGACAGAAGGATGGCTTACCGGTAAAGCTGTCTGATCTGAAGGCTTTGCCTGAGACAACATTAGATTATACAGAGTATGTTTTGCAGGAAATGAAGAGACTGCTTGCGCACAGAAGCCAGAGGCAGATGCAGCGGGTGATCAATGCTACCGGTGTGATCCTCCACACAAATCTGGGAAGAGCGCCTTTAGGGGACAGACTTGTGTCTGAGCTTGTACCTTTGATGACCGGATATACCAATCTGGAATTGAATCTGGAAGATGGGAAGAGGGGAAGCAGATATGATCATTTTGCTGAAAATCTCTGCAAGCTGACAGGGGCTGAGGCTGCCATTGCAGTGAATAACAACGCGGCAGCAGTGCTGCTCATGCTGACAGCGCTGGCCTCCGGAGGGGAAACCGTAGTTTCCCGAGGAGAGCTTGTGGAGATTGGCGGGAAGTTCCGGATTCCGGATGTATGCAGCCAGAGTGGAACGATGCTTGTGGAAGTGGGGACTACCAACCGGACTTATCTGGAGGATTACGAAAATGCAGTGACAGAGAATACCGCTGCCTTTCTGAAAGTGCACACCAGCAACTATCAGATTACCGGTTTTACCCATGAAGCAGAGTTTGTAGAGCTTGCAGAAGCGGCACATAACCGCGGAATTCCCCTTTTGGTGGACTTTGGAAGTGGGAGCCTTGTGGACATTGCCTTTTATGGAATCGAGCCTGAAAAGACCGTACAGGAGCTTTTGAAGAAAGGTGCAGATATTGTATCTTTTAGTGGAGATAAACTTCTGGGCGGACCACAGGCAGGAATACTGGCAGGACGTAAAGATTTGATCGAAAAGATTTCCAGGCATCCTCTCATGCGGGCACTGCGAATCGATAAGTTTACAGCTGCCGCGCTGGATAAGACAGTAAGTATTTATCTGGATGAGGGTCAGCTGGAGAAAGAGATTCCGGTTTATGATATGATGAGTCGAAGTGCAGAAGAACTTAAGCGGAATGCATTATGGCTTATGGGTGAACTGTTGGCCGATGCTTCTGAATATGAATTTGCAGTAACCTCTACACGAAATCCTGTTGGCGGTGGTACTACACCTGGAAAAACACTGCCTGGAGCTGCATTGCAGATAAGAAGCCTGAATGGAAAGGGCCTTTCCGCGCAGGAAATCAGTGACTGCTTACGGAAAATGGATACTCCGGTTATTGGTCATATTGTAGACGACTGGGTCTATCTGGAAATGCGGACCATAAGGACTGACGAAGAATTGGAGGTTCTCAGAAAAGAATTGAAATATGATCTGTACAAGAAAAACCCTCAATGACCTTTGAAAATCATTGAGGGTTTTGGCATATTATGATTTTATTTCCCTATATGCCATGCTAGTCTTACACTTGCAGAGTGGACTGTTCCTGTGAGCCAGTCGCAGTCATTGGTGATCCAGTCCATGATGCCAAGCTGGCGGGTTTCCCAGGCAACGGTAGCTTCATGGGCTTCTGGTGTTTCCTCAGTCTCCATAGTGGTATCGATTTCGTCATAGCCGAAAATATATCCGCCTGCGCTCCAGATGCTGAAGTTGCTGTCAGGACCCGGGTCAATTCTGCCCTCTCTTGCGGCAACCAGTCCGTCATGTCTTGCCTTATATTCTTCCTCGCAATCAGGTTTCAGTCTGGTCATGAACATTCTGTGGCGGATCAGCTCTTTGTTTTCGCGGACAATACCGAAATTGTGGTACATCAGACGCATGTTTTCGCCAGGGGTGGAGATCCAGGTGAAGGTGTGGTCAATTCTGGAAGTGAGAGCCTGGATGCTGGCTTTTTTCTCTTCTGAAAATTCGTTGTTTTCGTCTGTTTCGTAATATCCGAAAATCAGGGAATCACAGTTCCAGATGCTGAAGTTATGTACCTTTTCCTGATCCAGAAATGCAGTCAGATCTGGCCAGATCTCTCCTAATATCTGGCGGTAGTCATTTTTTTTTCCTTTTTTGATTTCCATAGCAAAGCTGTGTCTTTCCATAAGAAAAATCCTCCGTTTTATAAAAATAAGATATTGTGTATATCTGGTTTTTCTGTTTTGAACCTTGTAAAAAAATATTAATCTAAGAAAAAGTAAAGTTTACTTTTCACGGAATGTTACCAGTGAACAGTAATAAGGATAGCATAATTTCTCAGATAAATCCACCCTTATATTGACATTCGGCATGTACTTATATACAATAAGAGGACTGGCCTGGAGCAGGTTTGAAAAATCATTCCCGCAATCTGCACGCCTTGCTTTGCGGTATATTTTGCCTGAATTTCGTCTGCGTAGCCCGCTGTGATGCCCCATTCGGACAAAATTTCCTACAAATTGTGATGCTCATCTTGCAGAAAGTCTTTTTCAAACACGCTCTAAAAAAGAGGGCGACAGAACAAAAGGGTTACTGGTCACGGAGTGAACAGTAAACGAAAAGGTTTAATTACAGAAGAGAGGGGATTGTTTTTGGAAAAAGAAGTAAAAGTTCAGGAAAATAAAATGGGTGTGATGCCAGTGGCAAAGCTTCTGCTCACCATGTCTGTACCGATGATGATTTCCATGCTTGTCCAGGCACTTTATAATATTGTGGACAGTATGTTTGTGGCGAGATTAAGTGAGAGTGCACTTACTGCAGTTTCACTTGCGTTTCCGGTGCAGAACCTGATGATTGCAGTGGGAACCGGTACTGGTGTTGGTATCAATGCGCTGGTGTCGCGCTCTCTTGGAGAGAAAAAGCAGGAATATGCCAATAGTGCTGCAAATAACGGTATTTATCTTGCGATTTTCAGCTTTATTGGATTTGCAATTGTTTGTGGATTTTTTGCACCTGCTTTTTTCAGGGTGCAGACTACGGATCCGCAGATCATGGAATATGGTGTGGATTATGTCAGAGTGATCGGAATTATGTCCTTCGGCCTGTTTATCCAGCTGACCTGTGAGAAGCTTCTGCAGTCTACAGGGAAAACGATTTATTCCATGGCAACACAGCTTCTTGGCGCTATTATCAATATTATTCTGGATCCAATCATGATTTTTGGTTTATTTGGATTTCCAAGAATGGAAGTAACAGGAGCAGCTCTTGCCACTGTTACCGGCCAGATCATTGCAGCAATTGCAGGTGTGATCGTGAATATGAAGCTGAATAAAGAGCTTCATATTTCTCTTGTGAAATATAAGATTTCCGGTGATGTGATCCGCAGCATTTACAGCGTAGGTTTCCCATCTATTATTATGGCTTCTGTTGGTTCTGTTATGACATTCGGAATGAATAAGATCCTGATGGGCTTTACTTCCACTGCAACGGCGGTATTTGGCGTGTATTTCAAGCTTCAGAGCTTTATTTTTATGCCAGTGTTTGGACTGAATAATGGAATGGTTCCCATTGTTGCTTACAACTATGGTGCCAGAAAACCGAAGCGTATTACGAAAGCAATTAAGCTGAGTATTATTTACGGAGTATGTATTATGCTTGCTGGTTTCGCTGTATTCCAGCTGTTCCCGGGAAGCCTTCTGGGAATTTTCAGCGCCTCTGACGATATGATGGCAATCGGTATCCCGGCACTTCGTACCATCAGCCTCAGCTTTCTGATCGCAGGATTTTCTGTGGTTGCATCTTCTGTGTTTCAGGCATTGGGACATGGCTTTTTAAGCCTTGCGGTGTCTGTGCTGCGTCAGCTGGTAGTGCTACTTCCGGCTGCATTTATCCTGTCAAAAGCAGGTGGCCTTGGAGCCTGCTGGTGGTCCTTTCCCATTGCAGAGGTGTTCTCGGGAGTGATCTGCTTTGTGTTTATACGATATGCGTATAAGAAAGAAATTCATCCGCTTTACGAGAAATAAAACAGATAGGAAAACAAGAGCCCTCGGAATTTCGGTTCCGGGGGCTCTTGCTAAAATTAGTAATATTTATTTTTATTCCATATGCACTGTCACATGATACTCTGTCTTTCCATCCTCAACAGGTACCACATTTCCATCCACATGCCTGCCATCAACCTCCAGGTAAGCTACACCCTTTTCTACATTATTCGGGTTCTTAACGTCGAAGTAATAGGTGGCACCGCGGAAGCGGCGGGTGAGGGTGAAGTCACCGAAGCCCTCCGGAATACACGGATCAATGGAAAGTCCATCATAGGATGGCTGTACACCCAGAATTGCCTGGGAGAGGTTCACGAAAGTCCATGCAGCTGTTCCGGTAAGCCAGCTGTTTTTCGCTTCGCCATGGCGGGCTGCATCCCGTCCTGCGATCATCTGGGAATAGACATAAGGCTCTGTGCGATGGATTTCGCTAATGTTTTCAATATAAGACGGGCAGGTCTTTTTATAAATTTCAAAAGCACGGTTTCCTCTTCCGATAACGGTTTCGGCAATGGAAATCCATGGATTGTTATGGCAGAAGATTCCGGCATTTTCTTTGTATCCCGGAGGGTAGGAAGAAATTTCACCAAGGTTCAGGTAATATCTGGTGTAAGCCGGCTGGTGAAGCATAATACCATATTTGGTGTCCAGGCGCTCTTTTACAGAATCAAGAGCTTTTTTTGCCAGACCTTCTTTCACGCCAATGCCGGCAATGATACAGAAGCCCTGCGGTTCAATGAAAATCTGTCCCTCTTCGCATTCGTGGGAACCAACCTTCTGAGAGGTGGCGTCATAAGCACGAAGGAACCATTCTCCATCCCAGCCAGCGTCAAGGACTGCCTGGTACATTTCTTCAACAGCTTTCTGTGCGATAGCAGCGTCCTCTTCTTTTCCAACACGTCTGCAGATCTCTGCAAACTCATTTCCGTATTTTACATACATACCTGCAATAAATACAGATTCTGCAACTGGTCCCTCAGATGGTCCTGTGGTCTGGAAGGATTCACCAGGTTCATTGGAAAAGCAGTTCAGGTTCAGACAGTCATTCCAGTCAGCACGTCCGATGAGAGGGAGCTTGTGTGGTCCAAGATGGGTGCGGCTGTATTCGAAGGAACGGCGAAGATGCTCAAAAAGAGGAGCTGCTTTTTCCATATGGCAGTCAAAAGCAACCATTTCATCCAGAATGGAATAATCTCCAGTTTCCTTTAAGTAAGCGGCCACAGCAGCAATCAGCCACAGCGGGTCATCGTTAAATCCGCTTCCGATATCCAGGTTACCTTGCTTGGTAAGCGGCTGGTACTGATGATAAGCACTTCCATCTTCGAACTGGGTAGCTGCAATGTCAAGGATTCGTTCTCTTGCACGCTCCGGGATCAGATGTACAAATCCAAGAAGATCCTGGCAGGAATCACGGAAGCCCATTCCACGGCCGGTTCCGGATTCATAGTAAGAAGCGGAACGGGACATGTTAAAGGTTACCATACACTGGTACTGGTTCCAGATATTTGCCATACGGTTTACGTGAGGATCCTTACTCTCTACATGATAGCGGGAGAGAAGATCATCCCAGTAAGTATTCAGGATGGCGAAAGCTTCATTTACCTGTTCGGAAGTTTCGAATTTCTCCATGATCTTCTTAGCAGGCTCTTTTTTGATCACGTTTAAAGCTTCCCATTTGTCGTCTTTTGGGTTTTCACAATAGCCGAGAAGGAAAACATATTCTTTTTCTTCACCAGGTGCCAGGGAAACATTGATCTGCTGGCTGGCAATGGGATACCATCCGCTGGCAACAGAATTGTGGCTCTTGCCTTCCTCTACAACGATTGGAGCATTATTGCCGCGGCCAAGTCCTAAGAACTCATCACGGCTGGTGTCAAAACCGTCTACAGGAGTATTTACAGTGAAAAAGCTGTAGTGATTGCGTCGTTCGCGGTATTCGGTCTTATGGTAAATGGTGCTGCCGATGATCTCAACTTCACCGGTGCTTAAGTTTCGCTGGTAGTTGGTCATGTCGTCAACGGCATTCCAGAGGCAGAACTCTACATATGAAAATAACGAAATCTCTTTCGCTTTATCTGAATTGTTTCGCAGAGTCAGTTTGTTGATCTCGCAGGCTGTGTCAACAGGGACGAATGCAAGAAGATCAGCTGCCAGGCCGTTTTTCTCACCGTGGAAACGGCTATAGCCAAGTCCATGGCGGCACTCATAAACATCAAGAGGAGTGCGGGTTGGCATTGCACCTGGATTCCATACGGTATCTCCATCTTTGATATAGTAGTATTTTCCGTTGGAATCTACCGGGATATTATTGTAGCGGTAACGAGTGATACGGAGCAGCTTTGCATCTTTATAGAAGCTATAGCCGCCGCAGGTGTTGGAAATCAGTGTGAAGAAATCCTGGGAGCCAAGGTAATTGATCCATGGCAACGGGGTATCTGGTGTTGTAATAACATATTCTTTATTGACGTCATCAAAATGTCCGAAATTCATAGTGGATCTCCTTTGATAAATTTTATTCTTGCTGAATTCTTTCTAATTGGTTGATTGCTATTCGTGATTTACATCAGGGTGCATTATTTTAATTTTCGAAGCTGCATAGTGATCTGCGCTTATATAAGTAATAATGTTTTGCAAATGCAATGAGTAGTTTCGAAAAAATCAATTGGATTGAATTGTGAGATAATTAACACACGAAAACGAATAAGTAAAGGCAATAAGAAATAAAAGTAAAGAATAATGGTATATATTTGTTCTTAGTATAATAGAAAGACTGATTAAAAGCAACATAAAAATTACAGTAATAATTAAATCTATTATATATTACAAATCAGAGATTTAAAACACGAAACTTTTCGCGAAAACATTTCGAAAAGAGCTCTTATTCACGATTAAATTGTTAAAAACACAAATATCCAAATTGTGCAATAGGTAGAATGACGTGAAAACGCACAAAAAACGCCAGAAACCACTTGATTTTTTGTGCACTAGGGGGTACTATAAGCTTACGAAAACGATTTAGAGATGACAGGAAAGAAAAACAGGAAAGAATGAGGCAAGCATATGGTTTCCATGAAAGAAATCGCAAAACAATGTAATGTCTCAGTCGCCACTGTCAGTAAAGCATTAAATGGTTACTCCGATATCGGAGAAGAAACAAAAAACTACATATTAAGAACGGCTTCAGAGATGGGATATCTTCCCAACTCATCGGCAAGAGCTTTGAAGACGAAGCGAACCTTTAATCTGGGAGTTTTATTTGTGGATGAGGCCCGAAGCGGTCTCACACATGATTACTTCAACAGAGTACTGGAAAGCTTCAAAAGCACCGCAGAAGCGAAAGGCTATGACATTACTTTTACAAGCGGAAATGTTTCCGGTAAAAGGATGACCTACCTGGAGCACTGCAGATACCGGGGCGTGGACGGAGTAGTAATGGCCTGTGTGGATTTTACCGCAGAAGAGGTTCAGGAGCTTCTCCTTTCAGACATTCCGGTGGTGACCATCGATCATATCTGTGATGGAAGGATATCGGTAGTATCCAACAACATCCAGGGAATGGAAGAACTTGTTACCTATATATATAAGAAGGGACACCGCAAGATCGCTTACATTCACGGAGATGACACATCGGTTACCAAGAATCGTCTGGGAAGCTTTTACCGGACCCTGCAAAGGCTGGGTATTGAAGAACCGGATGAATATGTAAAACCGTCTTTTTACAGAGATGCTGATCTGGCAGGTGAGAGAACCGGTGAACTTTTGGATTTGAAAGATCCGCCAACCTGTATTCTCTATCCTGACGATTATGCAGCGATGGGAGGGATAAACGAGATACGGGAAAGAGGACTTCGGATACCGGAAGACATTTCAGTAGCCGGGTACGATGGAATCAATATCGCCCAGGTTCTTGAACCCAAGCTGACAACCCTTTGCCAGGATACAGCGGCAATCGGAAGGATAGCGGCAGAAAGGCTGATTGAGCTGATTGAGCACCCGAAGACAACAGTTATTGAGAAATACACAGTGGATGGAACCCTTTTTAAAGGTGCTTCCGTGAAAACTTTGTATCCATCAAAAAATTTCAAGTAGTTATTAAAAAAATTAAAAGATATAATTAAAGGAGGAAGTAACATGAAGAAAAAAATGGTGAGCGTATTATTAACAGCTTCTATGCTGGCAGGAATGACATTATGTGCAGTCCCGGTTATGGCAGAAGATGCAGAAACACCGGAAAACGAAGTTACCGGTGACGCTTCCGCAGATGATTCCTTTGTAGTATGGGGATGGAACGATGATATCAAGAAGATCCTTGATGGACCATTCAAAGAGGCTTATCCAGATGATTATGAAAGAATCGTATTCGTAAACACAGGCGGATCTGATTATTATCAGAGCAAACTGGATCCTGTACTTGATGATCCTTCAAATGAGTTATATCCTGACATGATGGGTCTGGAAGTTGACTATGTTCAGAAATATGTAAACAGCGACTGGGTACAGAATGTAGCAGATCTTGGAATCACAGCTGATGACTATGCAAACAGCTATCAGTACAATCTGGATCTTGGATCCGATGTTGATGGAAACGTAAGAGCTCTGTTCTGGCAGGCAACTCCTGGATGCTATGCAGTTCGTGCAGATCTGGCTGAGAAATATCTTGGAACAACAGATCCGGCAGCTTTAGCTGAGAAATTCAAAGATCTGGATACCATTGTTGCTACAGCAAAAGAAGTGAATGACGCTTCCGGTGGAAAATGCAAACTGTTCTCCGGTTATGATGAGATCAAACGTAGCCTGACCGGTTCCAGAACCCAGGGCTTCTATGATGAGAACGATAAGATTACAATTGATGACAACATCAAGACATATATGGAAACAGCTAAGACTCTTTATGATGAAGATCTTACCTTCAACACAGATCAGTGGAGCGCTGACTGGAGTGCAAACATGAGTGGTGATGGCGTTGATTCTAACGCAGCACTTGCTTATATGGGATGCCCATGGTTTGTATACTGGAGCTTAAGTGATGCTTGGAAAGGCAACACAATCCTTGTTCCTACCCAGACAAAATGCTATTGGGGCGGCACAGGACTTGCAGCTACAACAGATTGTGCAGATACCGAGCTTGCAGCTAAGATTATGAAGTTCTTCACATGTGATGAAGATGGAATGGTTGCAATCAACGCTCTGAACTCTGACTATGTAAACAATACAGCAGCTGTCAGCAAGATCATCGAGGCTGGTACATCCGCAGATGGAAACGGCTATCTGTATCCAGACGCTGGACAGAACTTCATGGAGTTCTTCCTTCCATTAGCAGACGGACTTGACGCTTCTATGGTAACAGCAGAAGACCAGCAGATCCTTTCCCTTATGGATACTCAGACCAAGGCTTATGCTACAGGCGAAAAAGACCTTGATACTGCACTTGCAGATTTGACTGCATCTATCCATGATACATTCTCTTACCTGAGCGCAGAATAATGTGGCTTAAGAGTTTGCAGAGTCAATCATAAGTAAGTAGTGAGTGTGCTGCTTCTTCCCCAAAGAAGGAGCAGCACATTCTTATATAAGCGAGCAGCTGCTTTTGCTATAAAAAAGCAGAATGACTGCCAGTGGCAGAGGAGGATGGCGCAGAAGCCCAAAGGGGCAGGTACTCCCGCCAGTGTCAGGCATTCTGCCTGGGAAAAGCAGGCAACTTCAGACAGGAGGCTGTTATGAATAAGAAAAAGAAAAAAATGATCGATTATGGAAGGTATGGCTACTTCTTTATTGCACCGTTTTTTATCACTTATCTGGTGTTCCAGCTGTGGCCACTGATCAATACTTTCTATTATAGTACCTTAACCTACTACAAACGTAACGGACGTGAATTCATGGAGTTTGCAGGACTTCAGAATTTTGTAAATATCCTTGGTATGGCTGCAGGAGAGAGAGGTTATGTACTCAGCTATCTGAAAAATACCCTTGTAATGTGGGGCTGCAACTTTGTTCCTCAGATTCTGGTTTCCCTTCTTCTGGCTGTATGGCTGACGGATGAGAAGGTTAAGGTGAAAGGAACCGGTGCGATGAAGGTTATTGTTTACCTTCCAAGTGTTATCACTGCAGCTTCCGTTTCTGTACTGTTTAAATCTTTATTTTCCCAGTACGGACCAATCACCCAGACGTTGAAGGACTGGGGCGTTCTCAGCAAGAACTTCGATTTTATGTCCAGCGTAGCAGGAAGTCGTGGGCTGATCTCCACAATTCTGTGGTGGATGTGGTTTGGTAATACGACCCTGCTTCTGATTTCAGGCGTTCTTGGCATTGACCCGGGACTTTTTGAGGCTGCTGATATTGATGGTGCAACAGGCTGGAAAAAATTCCGCTACATCACTTTACCGCTTTTGAAACCAATTATGCTGTACACACTGGTTACCTCCGCAATCGGTGGTCTTCAGATGTATGATATCCCAGCACTGTTCAACGTTCCGGAGACCGGACTTGTTGGTCTGCCAGATGATAAGACTACCACAATGGCCATGTATATTATGCGTTTGTACAACAGCGATGTTGGAAAGGCAGCAGCCGTTTCCGTAGTACTGTTTATTATCACGTTGGTTGTCAGTCTGATCCTGTTCGCAACTATGAGCGACAGCGAAGACAGACGTATGAAAAAAGAGCAGAAACAGCGTAGAAAGGCAGGTGGAAGATCATGAGTAAAGCCGCAACAGCAGACAGCTACAGCAAGAATATGTTGCATCAGAAAGTCTTCCGTACCATTATTTGTATTTTATTCTGTATCATTGCACTTTTGCCATTTGTTCTTCTGGTTATGAACGCAACAAGAGATTCTGAGTCTATCAAGGCTGGTGTTTCCCTGATTCCGTCCACACACCTGATCGAGAACTGGAAAAACCTGATGATCAAGCAGAACGGTATGCAGATTACTTTGCAGAAAGCGATCATTAACTCTGCAACCATTACGATTCCTGGAACCTTCCTGTCAGTTTACTTTTCATCTCTGACAGCTTATGGTATCCATGTATATGATTTCAAATTCAAAAAATTTGCATGGGCATTTATTATGGCAGTTATGATGGTACCAAGTCAGATTTCCATCATCGGTTTCTACCGTTTCATGCTGGATCTGAAGCTGATCGATACATACGTTCCGCTGATCATTCCTACCATTGCAGCTCCAACTGTTGTTTTCTTTATGAAACAGTATATGGAAAGTACACTTTCTCTGGAGATGATCGAGGCAGCCAGAATCGACGGTTCAAAAGAGTGGAATACCTTTAACAAAATTATCCTGCCGATTATGAAACCGGCAGTTGCCACACAGGCAATCTTCCAGTTTATCGCACAGTGGAACAACCTGTTTACACCTACCATTTTGCTGACAACAGATTCCAAGAAAACACTTCCTATGTTTGTACAGCTGTTGAGCTCCAACCAGTTCCGTACTGACTATGGTGTAGTTTATGTAGGACTGTTTGTTACCATTATCCCTCTGGTTGTTGTATACCTGGTACTTTCCAAGTACATCGTCGCAGGTGTTGCACTTGGCGGTGTTAAGGGTTGATGGCGTGTATGAAAAGCATTTGATTAAGAAAAATATTAAAAGAGAATAACATGTACAGCCAGGGGAGAAATCTTCTGGCTGTATTTCTGCGCTTTTTTGAAAAAATAATTTAGCACCACTGAAATTTATTAAGAATTTTGGTATTTTCAGGTGGCAAACGGAGAATTATATGTTATACTGATTTGGTGTCATTTATTGGAACAAGCAGCAAATTTTTTGCGAATTACATAGAGCGTATCTGAAAAAATCATTCCCGCAATCTGCACGCCCCACTTTGTAGGAGATTTTGCCCGAATTCAGTTGCCGTAGCCCACTACGGCACCCTCATCCGGACAAAATCTCCCACAAATTGTGACGCACATCTTGCAGAAAGCCTTTTTCAAACACGCTCTAGGATAAAATTGGGCGAGGTTGTTGTTTTATGGGTTATCAGGAAACAATCACATTTATTTTGGAGATGATTGGAACTATTGCATTTGCGGCGTCCGGTGCACTGGTGGGATCGGAGCAGAAGATGGATATTTTCGGAGTTTCGGTTCTTGGGGTGATCACTGCAGTTGGCGGTGGTATGATTCGTGATGTGACGCTGGGAATTACTCCTCCGGGAGTTTTTCAGAAGCCAGTATATGCGGCTGTAGCAGTGCTCACTTCAGTGCTGGTGTTTTTTCTCCTTTATTTTAAAAGGGAGATGCTGAAGGGAAATGTTGCTTATGATAAAGTAATGCTGGTGATGGACTCTGTAGGACTTGGGATATTTACTGTGGTTGGCGTAAATACTGGAATCCGCCAGGGGTTTGCAGACAACACGTTCCTGTTGGTATTTGTGGGAACCATCACCGGTGTTGGCGGTGGTTTGCTCCGTGATATGATGGCAGAGGTGCCGCCTTATATTTTCGTAAAGCATATTTATGCATGTGCATCCATTGTAGGAGCTATTGTTTGTGTGTATACATACCGCTGGTTTGGAGTGGTGTTCTCCCTGATCTTTGGATCCGCAGCAGTGATCTTGATGCGGTATCTGGCTGCACATTACAGGTGGAACCTGCCGAAATTAAAATAAAAGGCAACTATTAGAGGAGTACTTATGATTAAAGCAGAGAATTTATCCTATTCTTTTCCACATAAAGAGTTATATAATAAAATTTCATTTACCCTGGAGGATGATGTGCATTGTGCCTTTATCGGAACCAATGGAACCGGTAAGAGTACACTGGTGAACATGATCCTTTATCCGGATAAATATTTATACGATGGAAAGCTGATCGTGGATGTACCTGGAAGGATTGGATATGTCAGTCAGTTTTACACCATTGAGAGAGAAAAAGAGGTTACGGTATTTGATTACATCAGTGAAGAATTTGTAAGGCTTCAGAATAAGATCAACCAGATCTGCGAGGATATGGCAGTTACAGATCATCTGGAGGAGCTGATGGAGGAATATCAGCAGACTTTAGATGAATTTAATGCCATTGACGGTGACTTTTACGAAAGTAATATTCGCAAGCAGCTGAAAACAGCGGGGCTGGCTGGGTATGAAGATCAGCTTCTTACAAATTTAAGCGGTGGAGAGTTCAAACTGGTGCAGGCCATCCGGGAGATGATGATCAGCCCGAAATTTATTATTATGGATGAGCCAGATGTGTTCCTGGATTTTCAGCACTTAAATGCACTTCGGAATCTGATCAATTCCCATAAGGGAACATTGCTTGTGATCACCCACAACCGCTATCTTCTGAATCATTGCTTCAACAAGATCCTCCATCTGGAAAATACGGAGATGCAGGAATTTGATGGCAATTATGTGGATTATAATTTTGCACTTCTTCAGATGAAAATTGAGCAGCAGGAGCTGGCTGCGGCAGATATGGAGGAAATCGAGCGTAATCGCAAGATTGTAGAGCGTCTTCGAAACAGCGCTACTGCCATTGACAGTGCAACAAGGGGAAGAAGCCTTCATGCGCGAGTTTCCCTTTTGGAACGTCTGGAAGCGAGAAAGACAAAGTCTCCATTTGTGGATATTAAGCAGCCGGAGATCGTATTTCATGCAGATGAGGTTTTGAATGCGGAAGTTTCTGGTGAAAATCCGGAAGAATCTTTGGAAAGTGAAAGAAAGTCCGGACAGGGAGATACGAATGCGGAAAATGCAGCTGAGAAGATAGTGTTAAGTGTAGAAGACTATAATGTGACCTTTGACCGTGAGATTATGGAACATGTTTCCTTTGTTCTTCATGCAGGGGATAAGGTTGCAATTGTGGGACCAAACGGTACTGGAAAGACGACCCTTCTTCGTGATATTATCAAAGGAGAAAACCCAGCAATCCGTCTTGGCGAAAATGTTAAGATGGCATATCTTTCCCAGATGCATGGGGAGGTATTTGATGAGAAGGCCACTGTTCTTAAGAATTTTGAGGATGCAGGCTTTGATACCGATGATCAGGTGATAGCTTACTTGAAAACCTATGGTTTTGAGGAAGAACTGATCTACAGTCCGGTATGTGATCTGTCCGGTGGAGAAAAGAATCTTCTCCAGCTTGCAAAGATTTCCAGAACAGGTGCAGGTCTGCTGCTTCTGGATGAGCCAACCAGTCATCTGGACACATATTCCCAACTGGCACTGGAGCAGGCGGTAGAGAAATACAATGGGACAGTTCTCATGGTTTCCCATGATTTTTATACCGTAGCCAACTGCATGGATTATGTGCTTCTCACAGAGGATAAGGGCCTTCGCAAGGTAAGTATGCGAAAATTCCGAAAGATGATTTACGCCGATCACTTTGATAAGGATTACCTGGAATATGAGCAGAAGAAAAAAGAACTGGAGAATCGAATAGCTTTCGCACTTCAGGCTGGCAAGTATGAGGATGCGAAAAAAATTTCACAAGAACTGGAAAAACTTTTGCGGAAATATAATGGATAACAAAATATTTGTATAGGAAGCAGCAGTGACGGACATATGTGCCGGAAACGTATAAGAAAAAACAGCCCCCGGAAAAATTCCAGGAGCTGTTTTTAAATAAGGGAAACAAAAATATAGTAAGATGTCAAAATAATTTATTACTCTTCGTGAGTATCCTGCAATGCCAGGTAACCTTCCTCGCCGGTTCTGATCTTGACAACGTTTTCGATGTCGTATACGAAAACTTTTCCATCACCGATCTGACCGGTATGAAGAACTTTCTTGGCGGTTTCGATAACCTTCTGAACAGGAACAAGGCTGACAACAATTTCAATCTTGACTTTCGGAAGCAGGTTCATATCCATCTCAACGCCACGATAGTAAGCAGGAGCCCCTTTCTGGACACCACAGCCAAGAACGTTTGTAATGGTGATTCCGGTTACGCCGATTTCATTCATAGCCTGCATAAACTCTTCCAGCTTGTTCTGACGGGTAATGATAACAACCTTTGTAAGCTTATGAACGCCGTCTGTCGGGATTTCCGGAATGAATTCAGCTGGAGCAGAAGGTCTGGGAGCAGCGGTAAATTCTCTGGAAGTTCCCATAGGAGTGGGAACAGAAGCAACAGCATCGCGAATAGCAAATCCGTCATAAGCACTTGCAAGACCATGTTCTTTTATATCAAGACCCTGAATCTCCTCTTCAGCAGATACTCGAAGACCCATAGTATGTTTGATAACCTGGAAAATAATTGTCATTGTAACTGCAACCCATGCAATTGTGATAAGCATTCCGGCAAGCTGTACACCAAATCCGTGGAAACCGCCGCCAACAAGAAGACCTTTCCAGCCTGTACCAGCTCCATCGGAGAAAAGACCAACGGCGAGAGTACCAAATGCACCGTTTAAGCCATGGACACCAACAGCACCAACCGGATCATCCACTTTTAATACTTTATCAATAAATTCAATACCAAATACTACGACAAAACCAGCTGCAATACCGATAATAGCAGCAGATGCAGGAGATACAGTATCACATCCTGCAGTAATTGCAACAAGACCTGCAAGAGATCCGTTCAGTGACATGGATACATCTGGTTTTTTATAGCGGATCCATGTGATCATCATAACCGTTACAGTTGCAACTGCAGCAGCAAGGTTTGTGGTAACGAAGATTTTTCCTGCACTTACAATTGCATCGCCTTCCATGGATACAGTGGAAGCACCGTTGAAACCAAACCAACAGAACCAGAGGATAAATACACCAAGTGCACCGACTGTCAGGTTATGACCTGGAATTGCTTTTGATTTTCCACTTTTGGAATATTTTCCGATACGTGGTCCAAGAATGACGGCACCGATAAAGGCGGCCACACCACCTACCATATGTACTGCACAGGAACCTGCGAAATCATGGAAGCCCATCTGACTGATGAAACCGCCGCCCCAGATCCAGTGACCGGAAATCGGATATACTACAAGGCTGATCATAAGACTGTATACACAATACGATGAGAATTTGGTTCTCTCAGCCATAGCACCGGAAACAATTGTAGCGGAAGTAGCACAGAAGACTGTCTGGAAAATCAGGAATGCCCAGAACGGAACTCCGTCAGGAAGCATTGCACTGCCATAATTTGCTTCTGAAGCGATACCACCGATTCTTCCGAAGAAGCCGTTTCCTGCACCGAACATGATTCCAAAGCCAACCAGCCAGAAAGCCGGAGTACCGATACAGAAATCCATCAGGTTTTTCATAATAATGTTACCTGCATTTTTGGCTCTGGTGAAACCTGTCTCCACCATAGCAAATCCGGCCTGCATAAAGAAGACCAGCGCGGCACCAACAAGTACCCAGATCGTGTTTACTGCTGAATAATCCATAATAATTTCCTCCCTCTTTTCGCACTTTTCGAAATGTTTCGAAAAACACGTTTTTAATATCAAAAAGCGCGAAAGAGAAAACAAATTTGTTTTTTCTTTCGCGCCTTTACGATCCTGGTATATTGTCTGCGTCTGCAGAAATATTCAGTTGTAAAATTAATATGTAAAACAGGGGATATCCGTATCGTGTGATTAATGGATGAGGAAATCGATAATGAATTATGAAGTAGAGTTTCATAATAGATATCCCCTGTATTTACCTGTGTGAGAAACAAATTCCAAAAACAGGAACAGTTTCTGTCATTTAGAATTCTCCTCTGTAAATCTGATCAGATATAGAAGAGAAGTTTTCCATATGTAGGATATGGAAGCAGATCATCCGGAATGAGAGTTTCAGCTGCATCAGCAGATTTTCTCAGTTCTTCCATGTCCTCAAGTACTTCGGCCTGATACAGTTTTGCATTTTCCAGAACATCTTCAGTTGCTCTTGCTTTTGCTGTATCAGATTTCAGCTTCTCAAGACCTTTTGTCATAGCATCCTGAAGTTCAGAAAGCTTAGTGATAAGAGCAGTTTCACTCTCACAGGTGATTCCAGGAACAACAGATGCTTTCAGGCTTGCTGTGCTTGCAATTTCTTCAATATAAGACATAACAGATGGAAGAAGGTCTTTCTGAACCATTTCAACCATTGTGTTAGATTCGATGTTGATGGTCTTGGAATAGTTTTCAAGCCAGATTTCATAACGGGAGTGCAGCTCTTCGCTGGTAAAAATGCTGTGTTTTGTAAACAGGTCGATATTCTTCTGGGCAATCCACATTGGGAGAGCATCCGGGGTAGATTTCAGGTTGTAAAGACCACGTTTTTTAGCCTCTTCAATCCACTCGTCTGTATAACCGTTGCCATTGAAGATCACACGTTTGTGTTTCTTAATAGCTCTCTTAATCAGTTCATGAACTGCATGTTCCATATCTTCCGGAGCTACACCATCAAGCTCTTTTGCAAACTGGTCAAGAGCTTCCGCAACAGCTGTATTCAATACAATATTCGGGTTTGCAACAGAAGCTGCAGAACCAAGCATACGGAACTCGAATTTGTTTCCGGTAAATGCAAATGGTGAAGTACGGTTTCTGTCAGTATTGTCTTTTACAAAGTGTGGCAGAACAGTTGCTCCGATATCCATCTGTACAGCGCCGTGAGAAGTAAAGTAAGTATCATTTTCGATAGATTTCAGAACTTCGGTAAGCTCATCACCAAGGAAAATAGATACAACTGCTGGCGGAGCCTCGTTGGCACCAAGTCTGTGATCGTTTCCGGCACTTGCAACGGAGATACGAAGAAGATCAGCATATTCATCAACTGCTTTAATAACTGCCATTAAGAATACCAGGAACTGAATGTTTTCGGATGGTGTTTTTCCAGGATCCAGAAGATTTACGCCATCATCTGTAATCATGGACCAGTTGTTGTGCTTACCACTTCCATTGATTCCCTCAAATGGTTTTTCGTGAAGCAGGCAAACCAGATCATGTTTGTCAGCAACCTTTTTCATGATTTCCATTGTCAGCTGGTTGTGGTCAACGGCTACATTTGTGGTATCAAATACAGGAGCCAGCTCATGCTGTGCAGGAGCAACCTCGTTATGTTTTGTTTTTGCAGGAATGCCAAGCTTCCAGAGTTCTACATCAAGATCATGCATGTAAGCTGCAACCTTTGGCTTCAGAGTTCCAAAGTAGTGATCTTCCATTTCCTGTCCCTTAGGAGCAGGAGCACCAAGTAAGGTACGTCCGCAGAATACAAGGTCTTTTCTTTCTTTATAAAGTTCCTTTGGAACCAGGAAGTATTCCTGCTCAGGTCCTACTGTTGTGGAAATATGTTTAATTCCCTTGTTTCCAAGAACGTGAAGCATGTTTACGGCTGCTTTATTTAAGGTATCCATAGAGCGAAGGAGAGGAGTCTTTTTGTCAAGTGCCTCACCGCTGTAGGAACAGAATGCTGTAGGAATGTAAAGGGTTCCGTCTTTAATGAAGGCCGGTGATGTTGGATCCCATGCTGTGTATCCTCGTGCTTCAAAAGTAGCACGAAGACCGCCGGATGGAAAACTGGAAGCATCCGGTTCACCTTTTACAAGTTCTTTTCCGGAGAAATCCATGATCACCTGTCCATCGCCTGTTGGGGAAATGAAGCTGTCGTGTTTCTCGGCTGTTACATTTGTCATAGGCTGGAACCAGTGTGTATAATGAGTAGCACCATTTTCGATTGCCCATTCTTTCATGGCTACTGCAACGGAGTTCGCAACATCAAGCTCCAGATGAGTACCATTTTCGATGGTCTTTTTCAGTGCTTTGTACATGTCCTTAGGTAATTTACTGCGCATAATCCTGTCGTTGAAAACAAGACTTCCATAGATTTCGGGAATATTCTGTGTCATAACGGATACGCTCCTTTCACTTTTCATGTCTTTCTTCATCCTTATTTTTGATAAAAGAAAAAGGCGCCTTGGATACATTTCTGTATTCCAAAGCGCCTTTGCTTTATGTTCTGTAGTATACTCAAAAAAAACCAGATGTCAATAGTTTTTTTGAAAAAAATTCTAAAAAGATTTTGCGGTTGGCTGAAAAAAGTTCTTGTTCAAATTAGGATAGGCATACTTGACAAATAGGTTTCTTCCATTATAATTTTTGTTCAGAGCTAAGCAAATTTACAGCTAGTACATCGAATATTAAGTAACTGCCATATTGACTTGTCTGATTTTTCATCTGCTGCGTTGTCGTCAGTCGCCGTAGCCACCGCTACGCCTCCTTCCTCCGCCTTGCATATGAAGAAATCATCCTGCGTCAATATAGCAGATACTTAATTTTCGATGTACTAGAGCGTGTTTGAAAAAGCATTCCTGCAATCTGCACGCCCCACTTTGCGGTATATTTTGCCCGAATTCGGTTGTCGTAGCCCGCTACGACGCCCTCATCCGGACAAAATCTCCCACAAATTGTGACGCACATCTTGCAGAAAGCCTTTTTCAAACACGCTCTAGAGCCTGCATAACGATACGTTCCTGGGTGTAAATTTATTTGGCGATACGCCAAATCGACGAAATGGGATGCATTTCTGAGATTGGATTTGATCATTAAAATAAAACTCAGTACCGAGGAGGAAAACAAATGGCAGAGATTAAAGAAGAGTGTGGTGTCTTCGGAATCTATGACCTGGATGGAAATGATGTGACGTCTTCTATCTACTATGGTCTGACTTCTTTGCAGCACCGTGGTCAGGAAGCCTGTGGCCTGGCAGTATCGGATACTAAGGGACCTATTGGAAATGTTAAGTTTCACAAAGATCTTGGACTGGTAAGCGAGGTGCTTCGCGAGGATACACTCCATAAGATGAGTGGTGATATCGGAATCGGACATGTACGCTATTCCACAACAGGAGCATCCGTTGCAGAGAACGCACAGCCTTTGGTTTTATCTTATGTAAAAGGAAGTCTGGCACTGGCACACAATGGAAACCTTGTTAACACTGGGACACTGAAATGGGAACTGATCCAGAGCGGAGCAGTTTTTCATACCACCACTGACTCAGAAGTGATCGCATTTCATGTAGCCAGAGAGAGGGTACATACCAGCTGTGTAGAGGAAGCGGTTCTGAATACAGCCAGGAAGCTGCAAGGCGCATACGGTCTTGTGATCATGAGTCCCCGTAAGCTGATCGGAGTCCGTGACCCCTATGGCTTAAAGCCTCTCTGCCTTGGAAAAAGGGACAATGCTTACGTGCTGGCTTCTGAGAGCTGTGCACTTACTTCTGTAGGTGCCGAGTTTATCCGTGATATCGAACCTGGTGAGATGATTACGATCAGCCGCAAGGGCGTGAAGTCAGACATGACTCTTGCAGATACTGTGAAAAAACGTGCTCACTGTGTTTTTGAATATATCTATTTTGCAAGACTGGACAGTACCATGGACGGTGTAAAGGTTTATGACGCACGTATACGTGGCGGTAAATCCCTTGCAAAATCTTATCCTGTGGAGGCAGATCTTGTCACCGGCGTTCCGGAATCCGGTCTTCCTGCAGCCAAGGGATTTTCTGAAGAATCTGGTATTCCATTCGGATTTGCATTTTATAAGAACTCTTATATTGGCAGAACTTTTATCAAACCTACTCAGAAGGAGAGAGAATCCAGCGTTCATCTGAAGCTGAGCGTATTGGATGCAGTTGTAAAAGGAAAACGCATTGTGCTTGTGGATGATTCTATTGTCCGTGGAACTACCATAGCAAACCTGATCCGCATGCTGAAAGAAGCAGGCGCTCTTGAAGTGCACGTAAGGATCAGTTCCCCGCCATTTTTACATCCATGCTATTTCGGAACCGATGTGCCAAGCAATGACCAGCTGATCGCAGCACAGCACTCCACAGAAGAAATCTGTAAGATGATAGGGGCCGATTCCCTTGGTTATATGGAGATTGATTATCTGGAGGGCATGGCAGGTGGACTTCCTATTTGCAAGGCATGCTTTGACGGAAAGTATCCGATGGTAATTCCAGATGAGAATAATTTACAAAATGATTTTGAAATTCATAAGATATAAGAGAAATAATTTTTCCTGTGCAGGTTGTCTCAGAACTTCCATAATAATAAAATAGTGCATAATTACCAATATACCGGTCGCATATTTGTGCAATCGGTATATTTATTCCTGAAATGTTACAAAAAAGCGTGAAAGAAAAAACTTGACAAATATCGAGACTTGGTGCATAATTTGCCTCAATCAAAGGAAAACGTTTTCAAGAGCCTTTGATTTTGATAGAAAAGGAAATTATAATTCCTGTAAAACAGAAAGGGTGATAACGATGTGTCAGAAGCAGATTAAGCTGAATGCGAAGGAAGATGTTCAGGAATTCGTAAAGGCAGCAGGTAAATGTGATTTTGACATAGATGTTTTCTATAACAGAATCATCATTGATGCAAAATCCATTCTGGGAGTTCTGAGCATGGATCTTACAAGGGTTCTTACTGTACAGTGCCATGGCGAGAGCAAGGAATTTAACCGTACATTACAGAAGTTTGCAGTTGCCTGATTAAGCAGTTGTAAACTGGCACCTTTTAAGGTGTCTATAAAAATCGTAAAAAACAGATATTGCCGGGAACGACTTGAAATATGAGACAGCATGGTATCCCGACAGCATCTGTTTTTTTTAACCCCGAATTGCTATTTAATGTGTTGAAAGTTGTTCAAGGCGGACGCATTCGGACAATGGTGATTGCTCACTCGCCGGCGCAACGCTCC
>OBLO01000102.1_pt1 | contig 85194 bp, 70 predicted proteins | sample 1519401 | NCBI WGS metagenome assembly OBLO01 (sample SAMEA2602897, study PRJEB22501) | metagenome | reverse complement strand
TCAAAATCCCATCTTTGTTGACATCAAGAAAATTTTCTACATTTTTTCTGAAATTTTCATCTGGGAAATGTGCCTCATCTATCGACACATCCTCCATATACTTTGCCTCTGTTTGTGCAGCCTGAGCCATACTTGGTTTTGAAATAGCAATCGCGGAAACTACTGCCAAACCACCCAATAACATCATAATGCTTTTCTTCATAAATTTTTCCTCGCTTTCGTTTTGTAGTATAACATACATTCATACTAACCTAAATCACTCAGGTGCTCTCCATATTTTAACCCCTTCATCACATTCCGGATTTAGCAAATAATTCAAACCTGCAATATCCAAGGATGTGAAGAGATTTCCTTTACAATATAAATATTGCAAACCATAACATTGGTTCACCGTTAATAACACAAGTTTGTTATTTGTGCAATTAACAGACTTAAGTACCATATTTTTACCAAAAATAAGTTTAGTTAACTCATTATTTTGACAACTAACTTCTTCCAAGCCATCCAATTTTTCTAAGGAAAGCTCTCCGCTTATCCGCAGATTATCCCATTTTATTTTCTTTAATCTTCCCTCAGTACTCCACTCGTACTGACTGTTGTCAAGGTCACCGCTTACTGCTGCGCCTGCAGTCTGCTGAGTCTTAATGATGTTTTGCAATTCTGTTACATCTGCATCATTCTTTTTTTGCAATGCGGGAGTTTGAGATGGCGCAGCACTTGCCGTCACGGTCGGGCTATGTGTCGGCTGTTGTGTCGGTGCAGCACTTGCTGTCACAGTCGAACTTTGTGTCGGTATTACACATGGTGGTATCGGGCCATACACTGTCACCTTGCAGACCAGTTTTTTCTTTCCAATCTTACAGGAAATTTTTGCCTTTCCGACTTTTACTGCTTTTACTTTTACACTCGTCTTTTTCTTTGCCGTAAGACGAATGTTTTTCTTTCCTGACACAATCGACCATTTGGTTTTTTTACTGGTTTTCTTTACCTTAAGTGCAGCTGTTTTCCCTACCTTCATCGTGAGTTTTTTGGCACTCAGCTTTGGTGTCGCTGCCTGCGACGGAGCTGCTGTCTGGCAGAGACCTGCTGTCAATGCCAGAGTTAAAATCATTGCAATGTTTTTTGTTCTCATGGGTAAACCCTCCTCATCTTTTCTATAAAATCACCATTTTTTGACAGACGACAATAATTTTGGGATAGACGACAAGAATAGTGGTTAATCAGCCTCTAAAGCATCTGTTTTCTTTTAATATTCCAGTTCCTTTTAATTCCAATCCGGATAATTTTCTACTACAGCAGTATGATACATAGCTAACGTTGAACCCTTCTTGGAATTTCTTATATAATCTGCAACTTCTTCAAACGAAACAAATACACTTCCTTTATATTCTACCGGAGTTTTGTAATACATTAATAATGGAACTTTTTCCAGACTTTTAAATGTAAACGCCTTTCCCAAACGCACATCTAATCGTCCACTTTCTGCTCCAAAATAAGCAAACATTCCATCCATCCGTTTCACATTGGAGGTATCAAAGTTATTGCCAAGATTAAGCATCGTCCCATTTTCTGTATTGTAATCCAAAAACATATATGACATATCCGTCACACCGCTTGTATACAAATTTCCCATTCCATTTATCTGGCTCAGGTCACAAAACAGGTAGCAGCAATTCGGATTTGCAACGACTCCGCCCTCCTGGCCGATCGTCATTTCATACAATCCATCCTTATCCTTGTCCGTATACCACGCCATGACACTTCCATTCTGTTTTTCGGAAAGATCGAATTGTCCCAACGCCTCTTCCGGTACTTTGCAGGAAGTTTCTATTGTTAATTCTTCGATATCGTCTCTCTTTATCTCGGTTCCAAAGAAATAATATCTCTTGCTATCTGTTACATAAGATATCGGATAACCATTTTCATCCTTACTTGGCAGTTCCGTATACTTTGCAGGTTCTGCCATTATGCGGTTATCCGTTGGCTCATGGGTACGTATTGGCACACCTGCGAGCCCCATAGACTGTTCATTGACAATATAATCATCATATTCCGGTTTATAATCCCAACTTGTATAAAACCCCATATGCCATTGCATCTCTTCCGCATGATCAAGAAACCATTGGCGTGTTGTATCATCTTTTACATAACAATACAATTCAGAGGGTTCTCCTGTATAATAAAAAGCACAACTTTGTTTTTCTACCTTTGATACATCAAATTTAGCACCCAGTCGGAGTTTTTTCAAATTGTTTCGCCCCATCGCCCAAAACATATCTGTAATATCTTTTACATGAGAAGTATCAAACTCATCGCCCAGATCAAACTCTTTTGTTCCATCCTCTGAATAATAGAACATAGAATTCATATCCTCCACATGTGAAGTATCCAGATTTTCAATTCCAACCAAAAACGGCTCATTTTCCTCTTCGTTTTGTATTGTGGAAAAAAGATACGATGAATTTACATTTGCCACTACTCCACCATTTTGCCCAATGGTCATTTCATATTTTCCATCGTTATCTTTATCCGTATACCACGCCATAACGCTTCCATTTTGTTTTTCGGAAAGATCGAACTGCCCCAGTGCCTCTTTCGGTACTTTGTTGGAATCGGAAATAATAATCTGTTCAATATCGGTTCTCCAGATATCTGTTCCAAAAAATTTTATTTTCAAACAAGTTATAGAACCTGGTGCATCAGGCACAAAATAACTCTTATAATCACCTTCTTCCACTTTCAGACAATCATAATCAGCGACCGGTCCAGGGGTGTTTATGGTTTTCATTTCATAATCCGGAGTTGATGTCGGTGTCTGCGTTGGGGTACTGGTTGGTACTACTGTCGCCGTCGGTGTCGCACTCGCTGTCACGGCCGGACTTTGTGTCGGCTGTTGTGTCGGTGCAGCACTTGCTGTCACAATTGGACTTTGTGTCGGTACTACACATGGTGGTATCGGGCCATACACTGTTACCTTGCAGACCAGTTTTTTCTTTCCAATCTTACAGGAAATTTTTGCCTTGCCGACTTTTACTGCTTTTACTTTTACACTCGTCTTTTTCTTTGCCGTAAGACGAATGTTTTTCTTTCCTGACACAATCGACCATTTGGTTTTTTTACTGGTTTTCTTTACCTTAAGTGCAGCTGTTTTCCCTACCTTCATCGTGAGTTTTTTGGCACTCAGCTTTGGTGTCGCTGCCTGCGACGGAGCTGCTGTCTGGCAGAGACCTGCTGTCAATGCCAGAGTTAAAATCATTGCAATGTTTTTTGTTCTCATGGGAAACTCCTCCTTTTACTACTCTTTATTTTAGTACAGCATACTTTTTAAAACATACGCACTTCCTGTACAACCTCATAATACATAACCAAACTCTGCCCCTCTATCGTTTTTGTTATGTAATCTCTTACCTCATCTGAGGAAACATATACCGTGCCTCTTAAATCCATTGGAGTATTGTAATAAATTAACAAAGGCACTTTTTCTAATCCTTTAAACGTAAATGCTTTTCCTAGACGTAAAGAATAATACTCGTTATATGCTCCCAAATGTGCAAACATTCCATCCATTCGTTTCACATTAGATGTATCAAAATTATCTTCCAGATCAAGAGCATTATTTTTCCCATTTGCTCCATAATCCAAAAACATATATGACATATCCGTCACACCGCTTGTATACAAATTTCCCATTCCATTTATCTGGCTCAGGTCACAAAACAGGTAGCAGCAATTCGGATTTGCAACGACTCCGCCCTCCTGGCCGATCGTCATTTCATACAATCCATCCTTATCCTTGTCCGTATACCACGCCATGACACTTCCATTCTGTTTTTCGGAAAGATCGAATTGTCCCAACGCCTCTTCCGGTACTTTGCAGGAAGTTTCTATTGTTAATTCTTCGATATCGTCTCTCTTTATCTCGGTTCCAAAGAAATAATATCTTTTGGCATCTGTCACATAAGATATCGGATATCCATTTTCATCCTTACTTGGCAGTTCAGTATACTTTGCAGGTTCTGCCATTATGCGGTTATCCGTTGGCTCATGAGTACGTATAGGCATACCTGCCAGCCCCATAGATTGTTCATTGACAATATAATCATTATATCCCGGTTTATAATCCCAACTCGTATAAAAGCCTATATACCAGCACATATCTTCTGCATGCTCAATAAACCACTGTCGCGTTGCATCATCTTTTACGTAACAATACAATTCATATGGTTTTCCTGTATATTCAAAGGCACCACTTTGCTTTTCTACCTTGGATACATCAAATTTAGCACCCAGTCTGATCTTTTTCAACGTACCTTCTCCCATTTCAATAAACATATTTGAAATGTCTTTCACATTGGACGTATCAAACTGATCCCCCAGATCAAACTCTTTTGTTCCATCTTTTGAAAAATAGAACATCGCTCTCATACTTTCCACATGGGAGGTATCCAGATTTTCAATTCCAACCAAAAATGGCTCATTTTCCTCTTCGTTTTTTATTGAAGAAAATAAATAGGATGAATTTACATTTGCCACCACTCCACCATTTTGTCCAATGGTCATTTCATATTTTCCATCATTGTCCTTATCCGTATACCATGCCATAACACTTCCGTTTTGTTTTTCCGAAAGATCGAATTGACCCAATGCCTCTTTTGGTACTTTGTTGGAATCGGAAATAATAATCTGTTCAATTTCGTTTCTCCAAATATCGGTTTCAAAAAATTTAATCTCCTTGCACCAAGGTGCACCAATTACCCCCTCATCTCCATTAAAATAACTTTTATATCCAGCTGGTTCAACTTGTAAACAGTCATAATCTGCAACGGGTCCTGGAGTGTTAATGGTTTTTATTTCATAATTTGGAGTCACTATCGGTGTCTGCGTTGGTGTACTGGTTGGTGCCACTGTCGCCGTCGGTGTCGCACTTGCTGTTACGGCCGGACTTTGTGTCGGTGCAGCACTTGCTGTCACGATTGGGCTTTGTGTCGGTACTACACATGGTGGTATCGGGCCATACACTGTCACCTTGCAGAACAGTTTTTTCTTTCCAATCTTGCAGGAAATTTTTGCCTTTCCGGCTTTTACTGCTTTCACTTTTACACTTGTCTTTTTCTTTGCCGTAAGACGTATGTTTTTCTTTCCTGAAGTAATCGTCCATTTGGCTTTTTTGCTGGTTTTCTTTACCTTAAGTCTAGCTGTTTTTCCTACCTTTATCGTAAGTTTTTTTGTACTTAACTGTGGGACAGCTGCCTGCGCCGGTGCTGCTGTCTGGCAGAGACCTGCGGTCAATGCCAGAGATAAAATCATTGCGATGTTTTTTGTTCTCATGGGAAACCCCTCCTCATACTATTTTGTATTTTAGTATAACATACCTTTTCTATAATATCACCATTTTTTGACAGACGACAACAATTTTGGGATAGACGACAAGAATAGTGATTAATCCGCTTCTATATATTAGATACTTTAGAAAGCAAAAAAGTTCACAACGGAATTTTTTTAATGGCGCTGGTCTGCTGCAAACACATACCAACGCCATTGCAATTACCTATTCCACTATAATGTATTTTTCAAATCCCGCTTCATCTACTACACAATTATGTTCCGGAGCAATAATAAAGTTCTTTTGTTCCTGTTTTGAAACTAAAATCTTATTGTTGCTTGATTCTCCCAGTTGAAATGCTAACACAGAACTTTTTACATTATCAAACTGAAATGCTTTTCCAAGTCGTAATGTAATTGCTGAAAACATATGAGATGTATACCAAAACATACCATCCATATTTTCTACTGCGGAGGTGTCAAAGTTATCTCCCAAGTCCAGTTCTGCCTTCTCAAATGGTGCATCTGCCCGATACTGGAAAAACATATAACTCATATCTTTTACACCCGTCGTATACAAATTTTCTATTCCATCTACCTGCCCCACATCACAACACAAATATGCTGAATTCGAATTTGCAACAACGCCTTTATCCTGTCCAATAGTCATTTCATACAAACCATTTTTATCTTTATCTGTATACCAAGCCATAACACTTTTATTTTGTTTTTCTGACAAATCAAAACTCTGAACAGCCTCTTCCGGCACTTTGTCACTGGAAGAAAATGTTAGTTCTTCAATATCTTTTCGCATTACATCTGTTCCAAAAAAGTAATATCTTTTATTCGTATAATATCTTGATATTGGCAGCCCATTTTCATCTTCACTTGGCAGTTCCGTATATTTTGCCGGCTCTGCCATAATACGATTTTCTGTCGGTTCATGAGTACGTATTGGCACTTTTGTGACTTCCGGTGTCTGCGTTGGGGTGCTGGTTGGTGCCACTGTCGCCGTCGGTGTCGCACTTGCCGTCACGGTCGGGCTTTGTGTCGGTATTACACATGGTGGTATCGGTCCATACACTGTTACCTTGCAAACCAGTTTTTTCTTTCCAATCTTACAGGAAATTTTGGCCTTTCCGGCTTTTACTGCTTTTACTTTTACACTCGTCTTTTTCTTTGCCGTAAGACGAATGTTTTTCTTTCCTGACACAATCGACCATTTGGTTTTTTTACTGGTTTTCTTTACCTTAAGTGCAGCTGTTTTCCCTACCTTCATCGTGAGTTTTTTGGCACTCAGCTTTGGTGTCGCTGCCTGCGACGGAGCTGCTGTCTGGCAGAGGCCTGCTGTCAATGCCAGAGTTAAGATCATTGCAATGTTTTTTGTTCTCATAATCAACCTACTTCCTTTCATATTTAATATTATTCACCTCATTTTTAACCAAAACTTTTTGTCCGAAAAATTTCCTATGTTCACCATAGTTATTTTTATCCAATGTTCTAATTTGTATTTCTTCGCATCTGTTTTTAGCCATATTTAATGACGTTTTAATCATTTTCTCTTTACCAAATTCTATCGTAACATTTCCTTCATCCACAATTGTGTATCTAGTGCTATTATCACTATTCATAACAACAATTTGTGCTTTTTCTTGATTTAGTTCTTTAACTGATAATTTATACTTTCCTTTAGGAAGATTATAACAAATTTTCCCATTTTCATCAATTAAAGATTTTACATCTGTTTTAATCTCTTTGCCAGATTCATCACTAATGCAAACCCTGTCTGCACCAATAACCATTACCTGATTAGAATTCTGATTCCATACATATTTATTGTTTTCTCCATATACTGAATTTCTCCATATTACATTATACAGCTCAGGTCTAGCTTTGTAAAACTTTTCAATATTCAATAAAGATGCTGCTGTATAATCCGCATACGAAAATGTTGTTTTAGCCTTATTAATGGTTCCATGGACTATTTTACCTGGAATGTTATTATCATATATTTCTATATCATATAGTTATCCTTTGTTTTGTTTGCTGGTCGCTTTGGCTGATGAAAAATCCCCACACAATGAGGCGGCCACTTTGTTTCCTCTTTTTTTACAAATTTCTCCATCAGTTTTCCACTTACCTTGATTGCTTTTTCTTTTAACATAAAAAGCCACACTCCTTTCCTGCTTTGGATATGTCCTACCCAAGCAGTTTGAGTGTAGCAATTTTTCTCATCTTTTACAATATCAATTACATTATTTTGCCTTTTTTGACGAAATTTTTCTCTGACATCGGAATACAGACCACCGCATGAAATTCTGAATCAAGACTGTCAAACTGACAGAAACCTCCGTATTTTTCTGCTGTATTCCGGATATTCTTCATTCCATATCCATGTAATTCTGCATCTTTTTTCTTTGTCGTAGTATATATTTCTCCATTCTTTTTCCGGTCGCCCTCAAATGAATTTTGTACGGAGATCAAAAACTCTCCTCGTTTCAATTCCAATTTTATCCGAAGTATCTTCTCATTTTCGCATTCCTTCAATGCTTCAATCGCATTGTTGAAAAGATTGGATAACAAAAGTATGATATCCAATTCTTCCATACATACCGCAGATAAATCTCCAATCTGCAGTGCGATAACAGCTCCGATTTCTTTTGCCTCATTATATTTGTCATTTAAAACCGTATTAATAATCACATTATGCGTATCAATCAATTCTACCTCGACACTGTACTTATGATTTAACTGTGCAAGATAAGCTTTTACCTCTTCATAATTCTGACGTTCGACCAGACCCTGCAGACAATTGAGATGATTTCTGAAATCATGATTTAAACTTTTTTGTAAATCTAATTTTTCTTCCATCGCCTTATATTCCCGCTTTTCTCCTGCCGCTGCTAACTCAAGCATTTTCCTTTCATAAAGAAGCTGATTTTTTTCCGCATCACTCTTCATAAAAAATACAAGTAGCAGGTTTGCGATAAGAACGATAGACAAACATCCCCAAATCAAATATCGCATCTTGGCATTTAACGCGCCCATATCATTAGACAATATAACTGCCATCAAGCAGATGGAAATAAATGGAATAACAGCATATCTCATCATATTCGTTTGTTTCTGAAAATCATTCCATCTTCCTGCTGCAAATTTCCGCAGACAAAGAATAATGATCAATAAAACTGCTTTACTCGTCAATACAATTAGCATAGCCACCAATTCTTCATCTTTATTTGCAACTGTAATAACTTGCGTATCCAGTAATACCGTTATGACATCTGCAATTACCAGAATAAAAATAAACATCACTGCAGCCAGCAGAGCCCGCTTCTTTTCCTTGCTTTTTAAGACAACTATAGAACTAAAAAGAAGAACTATCATCGCAATCTCTTTCACAATAAAGCTGTCCTCAAAGAGATACGACATAATAAGTGCAGAAAAAGACAATGCCAAAATCCACAGTGCGTAAAATCCGCTTTTATGCTTTTTCTCTGTCGGCACAAAGGCATCCTGAAACAGGAAAAAGCATACCATCTCCATAACCACAATAAGAAAACTCTGTAAATACTCCATTAAAATCCACCTCGTTTACGCAAATAATTTTTTCGCACTTCATTTCTCAGATATTTCGGGAAATGAAGCGTCGTGCCATCGATAAGAACGACATCCTGATCCAGCAGTTTTTCCACATAATTGACATTTACCAGATAACTTTTCTGGATTCGCAGCATATCCTCAGAATCAATTTCTTTTTCGATGTCATCGAGTTTTTTATAAAGACCATATTCTTCTCGTTTTCCTTTATGGAGAACATGGAAAATACTCTTATGATTTTTCGATTCTATGTATATCAAGTTACTCACACGAATTTCTGCATCTCCGACATTGGAAAATTTGTACGCGATCACTTTGTGGTCTTTCCGAATCTTTCGAAGAATATTTTTCAAAGCCTCGCGCAGGTCTGCTTCCATTTTGTCATAATCCTTTATCACAAACCAGGTTGCCTGCACCTGATAACCGGTCGCGGCATATTCTGCATAAGCCGTAACAAACACTAAAAAGGTATCTTCTCCGTATTTTCGAAGATACTTCGCCGTCTCGATGCCATTCATTTTGTCCATCTGCATGTCTAAAAACACGATATCATATTTTCCCACTTCCTCTTTCAGCTTCACAAATTCTTCTCCCGAATAAAACTCATCCACCTGACATTCCAGCTTTTGCTCCTTGAAAAACGCTTTCACAATCTCAGATATCCGTTCTACGAATATCTTTTCATCATCACATACTGCTATCCGGAACATACTTTCCCCTCTTTCGTACTATTCTTTATCTATTATACCAAAAAATGCATTGAAAATCAATAAAAATAGGAGTTCCCGGCAAGTTGACTTCCCTTATAGCTGCCTTGCAAAAATAGCAAAAAATCCCTTCGCATTTTACTTGCACTTTTCTTTCATTTGATGTAGAATGATGCCATGAGGGCACGATCTTCTAAAACAATGAAAAGAAAGGATAATGATTATGAAATTGATAAAAAGAAGCATTTCACTCGCTTTGGCTGCAGCTTTCCTGATTACCGGGATGCTCGGTGCTGTTCCCGCACAGGAAACACAGGCTGCTCCTCGTTTGAGTAAAAGTTCGGTAACATTGACCGTTGGAAAAAGCACGACTCTTCGTGTGAAAGGAACAACCAAAAAAATCGTGTGGCGTTCCACTAAAAAATCCGTTGCTTCGGTAAATTCCAAAGGAAAAGTCGTTGCAAAAAAACCGGGAAGTGCACGTATCTGTGCGAAGTTTTCCGGTAAGAAGCTGTTCTGTAACGTAACCGTAAATGGTTCATCTGCGGATACAAAAGCCGGTGGCAGATTGAATCCGCTTTCTGCTTACAAAGAACATACGATTAATTACTATGATGATGGGAAAAAGATTGGTACGTTTAAGATCAAATTAAACTCCTTCCTTTCCGGACAGAAAGCAAGCGAAAAGATATTGTCTAATCCGGAAAACCTGAAACCTACCAATTCACAGGAATACATTTATTTCCAGTTTAATGTAAAATATGTAACGGGAACAGAGGTCGTAGATCTGAAAGATGTATTTAGTTATTATTACAATATTTTTGATTCTACCGGAACAAAGCAATTGGAAAATATTGACTGGGGATTCTTCTTTGAATTGATGGAAGATCTCAGCGATGTAACACTCTCACCGGGTCAGTCAAGCAAATGTTCCAAGGCAATATTGGTAAGCAAAGGAAACACTCCGGTTCTGTATCGAATCCGCACCGGACGTACTTCTTACACTTGGTTTACCACAAAAAAATAATCCGCATAGCAAAGGGGCTGTAAATCATTTACAGCCCCTTTTATTTTTAACACTCTCCTTCCAGGCGGAGCATTTCTTTCTTAAGTCGCTTCATAATCTTTTTTTCCAGTCTTGATATGTAACTTTGTGAAATCCCCATGCAGTCAGCGACTTCTTTTTGTGTCTTTTCACCCCCTTCATAGTCTGCAAGGCCAAACCGCATATGAATGATCTTACGTTCCCTCTCACTTAATGTCGAAAGTGCTTTCTTCAATAATTTGATATCCACCTCCCTCTCAATATCCTTGTAAATGATATCTTCACTCGTACCAAGAATGTCGGAAAGCAGCAGTTCATTGCCGTCCCAGTCTACATTCAGTGGTTCATCGATGGAAACTTCCATCTTAATTTTACTGTTTCTCCGCAGATACATCAAAATTTCGTTTTCGATGCAGCGGGAAGCATAGGTCGCCAGTTTTATCTTCTTGTCTGCACGAAATGTGTTGATTGCCTTGATAAGACCAATGGTTCCGATTGAGATGAGGTCCTCAACCCCGACTCCGGTATTGTCAAATTTTTTGGCTATGTAGACAACCAGACGCAGATTGTGCTCTACCAGTTTGTTTTTTGCCGCCTCCGGATCCTCTCCGGACAATCCCTCGATACAGGCCGCCTCTTCTTCTGCCTCCAATGGTGCCGGCAAAATCTCCGCACCGCCGATATAATGAATATCACCTCCTTGATGAAACAGCATACTCTTCCAGTCCTGCATCATGCGAAACTGAAACCGATTTGGCATTGACAACCGCAATAACATGAAAATTCCTCCTAGTCCTTTTAGTTTTGTTTAAAGATGTCGCTATGGAATAAGATATCAAATCCGGCATCGTTTGACAGGCATTTATCATATATCCCTAACCATTCCCGATCCTTACTGATTCGTTTCCCGTCAGGCAGCCGGATTTCCATCTTATCCACCAATATTCCCGGAAGAAAGCCCCGCTCTTCTCCCACGGAATGATATGGTATATAACGCAAAAGCAACGTTTCTCCGTTGTTTATCATCCCTTCACTTAGTGCCTCAGAAAGTTCCATTTCCTCTTCCTGCGTGAGAAGTTTTTGAAACAACTCTTTTGTCACAATGGATACCCCTGCACCGCTGACCGGCTCTACCAGCCGGTTCCCTGTATCGAAAAAACCGGTTCCCTGTACCGATTTTCCATGCCATATCAGCCGTGTTTCATACATGTACTGTTCCGGCATCCGATTCCCCAGTGTCCGCCGTACCGCCCCTGCTGCCAATTGTATTCCGATGCTTCCTCCCAAAAGGAAAACAAACGAAATACTATGTAATCCTAAAAATTCACGAATTCCAAATAACGTTCCGGAAACGGCAGCCGCGGTCAGATAAAATCCGACCACACACCGAAGATGTCCCCGGAAATTCATCTTGCCATAGACAAAACGAATCAGGATTGACGTTCCTGCAGCATAGACCAAAATCCAGAGAATCCATCTGGTACGAATCCCAAGTATCACAACCAGCACACCAAGCAGCGCCCCCAGCCCTGCTCCTGCTATGCTCCTTGCGGAAACAGCAGGTTTTCTGCGCCAATAATTCAGTATCTGAAACACTTGCAGATTCATAAGAAAGTTGACAAAAAAGAAGATATCAATGTATACTTTCATACATGTCATTCCTCATTCTTTTTATGCTTTTGCATAGTCTTATCATAGCGGATCCGGCGAGATTATTTTGTCAAATTCGGGCGGAAGAATTCTAAAATATTTCCTGCCATATCGACACCGATAGACAGAAAAAAAGACTCTTCCCGACAAATAGGGAAAAGTCTTTATCTAATTTTGTCAAATGCCGTCAAAGCTTATTCAAATTTCATCGAAAAAGAAAGGCTGCCTGAATGATAGTCAAATGTTCCGAGTGCCCCATTGACAATTGTAAATTGAGGCGACTTGTGCCCGATATCTGCATCAAACACAATTGGCACATGCAGTTCGGATAAAATTACCTCGACAGCTTCCACATACGTATGATCCGTAAACGACTCAAACATACATGGTCTGCCAAATACAAAACCTTTTGCCGTATCAAACCAGCCTGCCTCTTTTAACTGCCAGAGACCTCTTGTCAGAGAATCACTGTCGAGAGAAAAACTCTCCAGATACCATAAAATTCCATCCTCTTTGTATTTGTGTACAAATTCTTTTGTCTTATCAAAACGGGTTCCGACCAGATTTAATAAAACATCCACGCATCCCCCTAACAGCCTTCCATTTATGGATATTTTTTCCAATTCCTGTTCGTTCTGTCTTGCAAAGCAAACGGATTTTTTATCGATATGATACCCTTCTTCCGGAGACTCGCGGTCATAAAAATCATCTTCATATCCTTCAAATGTTTTCTGTATTACCGGATTTCCCGTCATACAAGCATAATTATAATTTACCGCATCGTGCCATGGCTGCATGGAAAAATCATTAAAATGATTCCCGTAAACACTTGCTGTATCGCACAATGTCGTAATGGTATACGTAAGTCCTGTATTGTCCGAAAATCCCTGAAACCAAGTCGGATTTTCCCGGATTTTCTGAAAATCCAAAAGAGGCAGTATTTCCATCAGAAAATCTCCGCCTTTGGCTGAAAAGATATAGGACACTCCCGGGTCCGTGATAAGACTCATCAACTGCTCCGCACGTTCTGTCTTTTCGCTGCTTCGCCCTCTTCCATCGCTTGTCCTTACATTTTTTGTCTCACGGACCACATACCCCAGATTCTCCATCTTTTTGACCGCAAGATCCAGCCGCTGATAATCCATTTCTTTGCGGTTTCCATCTGACGGCGCAGTAATTCCGATCGTATCACCTTTTTGTAAAAATTTTGGATATTTCATGTCAGTCCTCCGTTTCTCTCTTGAAATCCATTCCTTTTTCTAGTATACTTGATAGTACATAACATGTAAAGGAAGGAAATAAATTATGGCAGAAAAAAATCCTATTGTCACATTGGAAGTGGCAGATTATGAACCAATTAAAATCGAACTTTATCCTGAAATTGCACCAAATACTGTGAACAATTTCATTTTCCTTGTCAATCAGGGATTTTATAACGGATTAACTTTTCACCGCATCATCAAAGGCTTTATGATCCAGGGCGGATGTCCGGACGGAAATGGTACCGGCGGACCAGACTACAGCATCAAAGGGGAATTCTCCGGAAATGGCTTTAAAAATGACTTAAAGCATACCGCAGGTGTTATCTCCATGGCACGTTCCATGATGCCGGATTCTGCCGGTTCCCAGTTCTTCATCATGCATAAAGATGCTCCACATCTTGACGGCCAGTACGCCGCTTTCGGTAAAGTGATCGAAGGTCTCGACGTCGTTGACCGGATTGCTTGTGTAGATACTGATTATGGCGATATGCCATTGACACCGGTTGTCATGACAAAAGTCAGCGTAGACACTTTTGGAGAAGATTATCCGGAACCGATTAAGCTTTAATCCTAATAGGGCTCCCCCTCCACATATGAGCATTTTTAGCCTTGGCAAAGGCGGGAAAGAACACGAAGTGTTCGAAATGCGAATGTGGAGGGGGGCTGAATAGTTACGTAACTACAAAAAAGCACGAAGATCGACATTTCCTTTCTTCGTGCTTTTTATATGCGTCAGATTCTCCTACTGAATCTCTCCCATAAAGTAAAATCCTTTACTTTCCGCCAATTTCACTTTACATATTTTTCCAATCAAACTTTTATCTCCCGGACAATGTACCACGGCATTAGAGGACAATCTTCCCGTGATCAGATTTTCATCATGGTCGTTGACTTCTTCCATCAACGCCTCGACGATCTCGCCCTCTTTGGCATCTGTGATTTCCGTCGAAATCTCGTGAATCACATCCAAAAGTCTTGCAAAACGTTCTTTTACCACGTCTTCCGGAACCTGATTTTCCATTCTTGCCGCCGGAGTACCGGTCCGTTTGGAATAAATAAACGAATACACACTGTCATAGCGAACTTTCCGCACAACATCCAGAGTCTCTTCAAAATCTTCTTCCGTCTCGCCCGGAAACCCTACGATCAAATCCGTCGTCAAGGAAATATTTGGCATTTTCTCCTTAATTCGTACAACAAGATCCAGATACTGCTCCTTCGTATAATGGCGGTTCATTTTCTTCAAAATTTCCGTACTTCCGGACTGCAGAGGCAAATGAAGATGCGTACAGATTTTCTTACTTTTTGCCATTACTTCGATCAGTTCATCTGACAGATCTTTCGGATGCGATGTCATAAAGCGGATGCGCTCCAAGCCTTCAATCTTTTCCACTTCCTGTAAAAGTTCCGCAAATGTCATCGGTTCTTCAAGTGTCTTTCCATAAGAATTGACATTTTGCCCGAGAAGCATGATCTCAATGACACCATCCGCCACAAGGTTTTTAATCTCACGGAGAATTTCTTCCGGTTTCCGGCTTCGTTCCCGGCCGCGCACATAAGGCACGATACAGTATGTGCAGAAATTATTGCAGCCATACATGATATTCACGCCCGCCTTAAACGGATATTTGCGGACACTTGGCAGATCTTCCACGATGCCCTCTGCCTCTTTCCAGATATCCAATACCATGCGGTCCGAATGAATCCTTGTATAAAGCAGCTCTGCCAGTTTATAGACATTATGCGTACCAAAAACAAGATCGACAAACGGATAGCTTTTCTGTATTTTTTCTACAACTGTAGGCTCTTGCATCATACAGCCGCACATTGCAATTTTCATCGCCGGATTTTTCTTTTTTTGATTTTTCATATATCCCAGTCTGCCGTAAACTTTCAAATTGGCATTTTCACGGACTGTACAAGTATTATAGAGGACAAAGTCCGCCACCGGCTCTTCGACCGTCTCATAGCCGATATACGAAAGAATGGCCTCCAGTTTTTCGGAATCTCTGGCATTCATCTGGCATCCCATCGTCTGCATCGAAAGCGTCAGTTTCCTGCCAAGGCGCTTTTCTTCCTCTGCTGCCCATTCTTTACATTTTTTCATAAAATAATACTGACGCAGAGGCTCCTCATTTGGCGCCTCTGCGTGTATATCCATAGCATCGATCTGTTCGTAATCAAACATTATTTTCTCCATTCCGGGGAAAATAATTCCCCTTTATACATTATTTCCATTTTCTGTAATAATGGACGTAAGGATCGGCATCGCATCGGAGATCGGAATTGCAAATCCCATTCCTTCCACTTCCTCGGATGCAAATTTTGAGGAATTGATACCGATCACCTGTCCCTGTGAATCAACCAATGCCCCGCCGCTGTTTCCAGGATTGATGGCGGCATCGGTCTGGATCAATTTCATCGTTGTCGTCTTTTCACTGCTGTTACTCTGACTTTGTTTCTTATTTGGGCTGTCAGACTGCTGACCCTGTCCACCAAACGGATCTGCCTGCTGCTGATCCTGCCCGCTGCTTGAATTATCGCTTTCTGTGGCAATTTCACGGTCTTTCGCACTTACATAACCGACCGTCACACTGGTACCGTAACCGAGTGCATTTCCAATGGCAATCGCCTGCTCACCGACTTTAATCTTTGTGCTGTCTCCGATATCTGCTACTTTGATGGTCGACAATGTCGAGTCTTTCAGATCACTTTTATTTACCTTCACCACTGCCAGATCCGAAGAGGAATCGGTTCCAACTACTTTGGCAGATGCCGTTGACTCATCGGAAAATGTGATCTGCACTTCCGTACTTCCTTCTACGACATGATTGTTTGTCGCCATATAAATCGCCTGATCGTCTTCTTTCATAATAATTCCCGAGCCGCTTCCTGATTGTTCATTCTGATATGTTCTTCCAAAGAAATCCTGTGTCTGTGAAACCACTTTCACATCGATCGCCACGATGGAAGGGAGAACATAATCTGCCACATCCGATACACCTGCAAGTTTACTATCGGATGTAGAAGCCGAAGTCTGTGTAATGCCGCTCGTACTGTCGTCCGACTGTTTTGTCGTTGTCGCAGCCGTTTTACTGCTTTGTGTCTGTGTGATACCGGAACCGGTTACCCGATTCAATGCATATTCTGTACCGGTAAATACCGAACCGCTAAGTACACCAAATGTGACTGCGCCTGCTACTAATTTTATCATCTTTTTCATCGTCGTTACCTCCGTTTTCATTCTTTCTTGGATTTCCTGTTTACAATAACAACTATACCGAATGAATGTGGGCACTTTTTGTTTGTTTGTTGAAAAAGATGTGTGTAATTTATGTTTGTTTTGTGAACTAAAAGGTTCCTAATATCCGGAGATTTACCGATTCTTCTTTGACTCCGCGAAGTGCATTCTGCACCGCCGGCTCATCCAAATTTCCTTCGATATCCACAAAAAATCGATATTCCCAATTTTTTCCTTCTATTGGACGTGACTCCAATTGAAGCATATTGAGTCCGTTAAATAAAAAATGTGACAAGATTCGATAAAGGGCACCACATTCATGCGGCACCTCAATACAAAGTGCGATCTTATGACTTTCCGGCAAATAAATCGGCTCTTTTCCGATCACAATAAATCTCGTGCAGTTATTTTTCTCCTGCTGAATACTCTCCTGCAATACTTCCAATCCATATTCTTTGGCCGCTCTCCTAGCCGCAATCGCCGCCTGCGTCTTATCTCCATCCTCTGCCACTTTCTTGGCTGCAGCGGCAGTATTGGAAAATTCTACCTGAACCATCTGCGGGTGTTCTTTCAAAAATCCGCTGCACTGCAGCAATCCCTGCGGATGGGAATACACCGTCTTAATATCCTCGATCCGGGTCCCCGGAAGGGCAACCAGACATTGATCAATTTTATTGACATACTGGCCGACAATGCTATTCGTATAATTCAAAAGCAGATCATAATTTGCTGTAATTCCACCGGTCGACGAGTTCTCGATCGGCAATACGCCGTACTGCGCCTCCCCTTTTTCTACTGCTTCCATCACACTCTGAAATGTCGGGCAGCTGATCCCATTGATCTCTTCTCCGAAAAAGTTTTCCATCGCCTGCTGGGTATGTGTCCCCGGCACACCAAAATAACAAACTTTGGTCTGTTCATCTACCGGAAGTTTGTCCGCTTTTACAAAATCTGACAGTTTTGTCGTCATTGGCAACACGCCGTACTGGTATTTGCGGCTGATGGACATAATCTGGCTGAAAAGTTCCGTAATCGCGCGCTGATTAAATTCATTGCTGGACATGGATTTCAAATTTCTTAATTTATCATCTTCTCGCTCTTTATCATAAACCGGCTTCCCGGTTTCCAATTTATATTTTGCCACTTCGCTGGATTCTATCATTCGCTTTTCAAATAATTCGACGATCTGCTTATCAATCGCATCAATATGTTCTCTTGAAACTTTTAAATCTATCACTCGCCCATCTCTCCTTTTTTCAATTCTTCATACATCTGCATCACCGTTTTTCCGCTGACCGGATGACGCAGAAACGGTGCAATTTCCTGCAACGGTTCCAATACAAACTCACGCAGTGGGATTTCTCTGTGTGGTACGATCAGATTTTCTTCCTGAATGATCTCCTCGCCATAAAAAAGGATATCAAGATCAATCGTGCGCGGTCCCCAATGAATCTCTCTTACCCGGTTTCCTTCCTGCTCGAGTTGATGAAGAAACGTCAATAATTCCTGCGGCTGATACAACGTATCAAATGTAAATACCGTATTTAAAAATTTGTCCTGATCCAAATATCCATACGGCTCCGTCTCATACAGCGATGCTCTCTGCAAATGGCGGCAGTTCTCATCTTTTTCAATTCCTTCAAAGGCGGCCTGCAGGTACGCTTGCTTATCTCCCATATTGGAGCCGACGCCAACATAAACCTTTTCCCATTTTCTGGATATGGTCACAGAAACCGTGTCAAGTGGCAGCAAAATAGGAGCCCACGGCTTTTTCACCGAAATGTCCACTTGTTCCAGACACGGATAAGCATGCAGCAGAAGGTCTGCCAGTTTTTCTGCTATCGTTTCCAATAATTGGTATTGATTTTCCTGCATATGCTCATAGATCAAATGTGCCGCTTCCGCATAATTAACCGAATACGCAAGTTCGTCGGTCAATCCCGCTTTTTTCGTGTCACAATACATCGTCGCGGACACTAAAAACTTCTGTCCCAACACATTTTCTTCTTTTAATACTCCGTGATGGCAGTAGCACTCTAAATCTTTTATCTGAATCTGATCCATTTATTCTTCCTTCTCTTTTCCATACATAATCGCTTCGGTCATCCGCAATGCACGGGCATTTGCCTGAACATCATGCACACGAACAAAATCACAGCCTTTCATCGCTCCGATCACGGACGTCGCGATCGTACCTTCTTCACGCTCGGTCACCGGCAGATCCAAGGTCAAACCGATCACACTTTTTCTGGATGTCGCAAGAAGTACCGGATACCCCATGTCGCACAATACTTCCAAATGGTTTATGATAGCAAGATTCTGCTCATATGTCTTACCAAATCCAACCCCCGGATCCAGCATAATGTTTTCTTTTTTCACACCATATTTTTCAGCGACCGCAAGGCATTTTTTCAAATCGGCCACGACATCCGGCACAAAATCCTGGTATTCCGTATTATTACGGTTATGCATCAGACAAACCGGCACATCGTAGCGGACAGCAAGTTCTGCCATCTTTTCATCATATAAAAAGCCCCAGATATCATTTAACATATCGGCTCCTGCTTCCAATGCCGCCTCTGCCACACGGCTTTTATACGTATCAATGGAGACAGGAATATCATATTTTTCTTTAATCTTTTGAATCACAGGCACTACTCTCGCGATTTCCTCGTCCTCGGTAATCTGCTGATGTCCGGGTCTCGTAGATTCACCGCCTACATCGATCAGGTCGGCTCCCTCTTCGATCATTTTCTCCACCTGCGCCATGGCATGCTCCAACGTATCAAACTTTCCACCGTCCGAAAAGGAATCCGGTGTCACGTTTAAAATTCCCATGATATATACTTTTTTCCCAAATGTAAAGGTTCGGTTTCCAATTTTCATATTTCCTGTCATTTTCTTTTCTCCTAGCATCATAATTGCCTTCGTTTTTCCCCGATGGCACGTTTTCGTAACAGATTAAAGCCGCAGTAGTTCCAAAAATTCCTGCTTCCAGTTTTCCTCTTCCTTCGCACAGCCGCGTGTGCTGAGTGTAATCGTCTTTGTTCCCGGCTTCTTGATGCCTCGCATCGTCATACACATATGCTCCGCCTCCACCATAACAATAACACCTTTAGGTGCAAGAATATCCATCATCGCATCTGCAATCTGATCGGTCAGCTGCTCCTGAATCTGTGCTCTTCTGGCAAACACTTCGACGGTCCTCGCCAATTTACTAAGCCCCACTACTTTTCCATCCGGGATGTATCCAATGTGAACTTTTCCATAAAATGGAAGAAGGTGGTGCTCACATACCGAATAAAAGGTAATGTCTTTCTCCAGCACAAGACCTTTCTGCGTAGAGGTAAATGTCTTTTCCAAATGACCGGCAGCATCGGCCTCATATCCGCCAAACAGCTCCTCACACATCTTTGCGATCCGGTCCGGTGTCTCCAAAAGGCCCTCCCGCTCCGGGTCTTCGCCAATTCCTTCCAAAAACAGCGAAACCGCTTTTTTTATTTTATCTTTATCCATTCTGTCTGATGTCTCCATTCTTAGCAATGCTAAATGTATTTTACCATGATTTTATGGGGAGGTCAACCTTGCGGGAATTTTTCCGGATTTCAATAGGTGAAGAAATGTTCTGACAAGAGAACTATAAAATGTAATGTTATACAAAGGTCTATCTTTATTTTTGTTAATAATTCACACTTGTTTTTTGAGGGCATATGTGTATAATAAGTACTAAGAAATCAATGATTTCTATAATGCTTGGTTGCCGACACCATAAGTCGGGATTTAATGCCAGGTATGCTTCAGCCGAAAATGAAGGATTTAATGCTAGGTGTCTCACCACCGTAAGAGTGAAAATTTAATTTTGGGACGAAGACGACTCTTCGTCCCATATATTATTTTATCAGGGGGAAATATGTTTAAATTTTATAATATCGACGAAGATTATGTGAAATATTTACAAAAAATTGACAAACAAGTACCAAATATTCATTATAGAACAAATAATAAGTTTGGTTATTTATAATGGCGATCACCCCATATCTTCAATTCGATTTTCATTTATGATTCCTGCATATGATGATGTTTTGTCCGAATTAAATTTTGCGCAGATTTCGAAAACCGATAAACGTTACGCCGATTTAGTTCGCGCAGAATATGATTATTGTAAAAGAAAAAAAGAGGATATTATTAAAAAAGCACAGTCTGTATATAAAATTGGATGCAACAAAAACCATCGCCTTAACTATACCTGTTGTGATTTTCCAAAATTAGAGCGTGAATACATAAATTATAAGTCCAATAACTAAAGACAAAAATCAGCACCACTTATTTCCAAGTGATGCTGACTACTTTTAACTACTATCTCTTAATCCACATATTTCTTCAATGTCGCACGTACGGCACCGGGTCCGGCGATAAGTTCACCAAACATGCCCTCGATCTTTTCACCAAGTCCTGCTTCGTACAGGTCTACAGCAAAGATAGACGCATCTTTAAGAATTGGAGAAAGTACCGCATGTACGTCGGTTGCTTCACCAAGTTTGACATCTTTTACATACTGTTTTACTTCGTCGAGACGTGGGTCAGAACTCTGCTCAAATGGCTGTCCCTCGTCATTGATGCCCATAAGATAACGGCACCATCCTGCCAATACCAATGGAATCAAAGTCAGTGACTGTACATCCAGGCTGTCACTTGCGATGTAAGACTTGATCGTCTCGCCAAAACGGATTGGAAGTTTTTGCGAAGTATCTGTTACGATACGCTGTGGTGTATCCGGCGTAAATGGATTTGGAAGGCGGAGCGTAAGCACTGCATTTGCAAAGTCTTTCGGATCAATGATACCAGGATTTACTACAACCGGCATAGCTTCCTGATAACACATTTTTTCTACAAGAGTAGATAATTCTTTATCTTCCATCTCTCCGTGGATTGTTGTGTGGGAAAGAAGGCATCCGTAGATAGCAAGTGCCGTATGAAGCGGATTCAGGCAGGTACAAACCTTCATCTTTTCCACTTTGTCTACTGTCTCACGGTCGGTAAAGAGGATTCCTGCTTTATCGATCGGAGGTCTTCCATTCGGGAACTTGTCCTCGATAACAAGATAACCGGTTTCCTCAGAGTTTACAAATGGTGACGTATACGTATTACGGTTTGTAATGATCAGATCCGTATCTTCAAAACCGTCTTTTTCAAGCATTTTCTTGACATTTTCGTCCGGACGAGGAGTGATCTTGTCGATCATCGACCATGGGAATGATACCTGATTCTCGTCATTCATGTAATCTGCAAATTCTTTCTCCACGATTCCATTTTTCACCCAGGCATTGACAAATGCCATAACACCGGCTTTCAATTTGTCTCCATTGTGGGAGCAGTTGTCCATACTGGAAAGGGCAATTGGCGCTTTGCATGTTTTGAAACGGCGGTAACACAGAGCTGCCACACGTCCCATCAGATGCTGCTGATTTTCCGGCTTATCCTTAAATCCACTTTCTACAACAGAAAGAAGCTCTCCTTTTCCATCATAAATGCTGTATCCTTTTTCTGTAATGGTAAAACTTGCCATCTGCAGGGAAGGATTCTCAAAAATCTCAAGTAATCTTGCAAAATCTTTCGGAGCCGCCTGATCTGCTACCAGTGCTTCGACAACACTTCCTACGATTTTCTTTTCGATGGTTCCATTGGCTTTCAAAACGACAGAAAGGCTCAGACAGTCGTATGGTTTGTAAGCCTTGCTGATAATCTCATGGTCAAAACTCTCTGCCACGACGATTCCGCGGTCATACTCTCCCTGATTCAACACACGCTGAAGAATTTCAGCCGGGAACGCACGGAAAATATTTCCTGCTCCAAAATGAACCCAGGTAGGTGCCTCTTTGGTTTTCTGCTTTACGGCCTCGCGGTCATACTTAAGTACTTCGTATCCTTTTTCTTCCCATACAGGAGAAACTTCTTTTTGTAAATCTGTCAGTTTCATGATTTCGATTCCTTTCCTGTCTTACTTGTTATTTTTCTTAATTGCTTCCCAAAGACCATTCAGATAAGCGACACCAAGTGCACGGTCATAAAGTCCGTATCCCGGTCTTGCCTGCTCACCCCAGATCATACGTCCGTGGTCAGGGCGGATTACACCGTCAAATCCCATATCGATCAATGCTTTGACAATTTCATACATATCAAAGTTTCCATCAGAAGAAAGGTGGGATACTTCGTGGAACAAGTCTTTGTTTTCGTATTTAATATTACGGATGTGCGCAAAATGGATTCTCTCTGCAATTTTCGGATTGCGGATGATCTTAGGAAGGTCGTTATTCAGGTTACTTCCTAAAGAACCGGTACAGAATGTAAATCCATTGTAAATGCTGCTATTTAAAGAAGCGATCTTAAGGAGGTCATCTTCACATGTTACGATACGTGGAAGGCCAAATACATCCCAAGCCGGATCATCCGGATGAACAGCCATCTTGATCTGATATTTTTCACAGGTTGGCATGATTCCATCGAGGAAATATTTGAAGTTTTCACGCAGTTTATCAGCCGTTACGTCTTTGTATTTATCAAACAGATCCATAATCTCGTCTCTACGGTTTGGCTCCCAGCCCGGCATAACAAAACCGCCGCTGGCTTTTTCGATGCGGTCAAACATTTCACTGGCATCGATACCATCGATAATAGAAGAATCGTAAGCAAGTGCTGTAGATCCATCCTCTAAAGGCATCGCAAGGTCCGTTCTTGTCCAGTCAAAAACAGGCATGAAATTGTAACATACAAGGTGAATGCCTGCTTTTCCAACGGCTTCCAAAGATTTACAATAATCTTCGATCAATTTATCTCTGGTAGGAAGTCCGATCTTGATATCTTCATGTACGTTGATACTTTCTACACCGCACAGTTTAAGACCTTTGGCTTCTACTTCCTGTTTTCTCTTCATTACATCTTCATAAGTCCAAGCCTCTCCTGCCGGGATATCATGAAGTGCTGTGATAACTCCTGCTACTCCTGGGATCTGGCGAATCTGCTCCAAGGTTACGCTGTCATTTCCTTCGCCATACCATCTCAATGTCATTTCCATATTTTTATTCTTCCTTTCCTTGATTAGTCATAAATTTTTCTGTTTTTTTCATCAGCGATACCGCATTTTCTATAAAAATACGTATTTACGCGGTCACGCCACTCTTTTGCATTTACAAGCTGTCTTTCAAAACGCTCTGACACACAGTCAAATGCGCGGTCAGACACTTTTCCTTTTAATCCCTGCCATGCTTTCTGCATCGCTTCTACCTCTTCCACTCCTTCGAAATGAGTGTCATAGATATGCTGGATCAAAGTTTTTCCGGTTTTTAACATATACGTATACGGAATATGATGGAAGAACAACAATAACTCTTCCGGACATTTCTCCGTATCTGCATAAATGCTTCTCCAAGGTTCATTGTACTGGGACACATAACCGGTTCCTTCCATCGTACGATCTACTCCGATTCCATGAAGATCCGCGCGATGATACGTACCCCAGCGGTCGTATTCATAGCCATCGACATCCGGTCCGTAATGATAATGTGGAGTTACCATCCAGCCAATGCCAAGCGGTGCATTGTACTTTTCATACGTTGCCCAGGAACCACAGAGCATCGGTACGACAACATCCGTCACCTCTTTGTCGTCTGCCAGAGACAACCGGCTCCATTCTTCTGCAATCTCTTCTGCTGTCAGACTGGTATCCATCGCAAGGCGGCCAAATCCATACAGGTTTGCTGCCGCAAGATCATTTCCGGTCCAGTTCTCATCGTCTCCGGTATTGATAACACCTGCCATACCGCAATGGACCTGATTGTAAGCATGTCCGGAAACAACTTTCTCTACGGTCGTACCCTCTCCATCGCCATACGTATCAAAGTCTAGGATTTCTTTCCACATCGGAATCAGGTAGCAGAGATCAATCTGCTGACCGGTATACTCCTGTGCAATCTGCACTTCTAACATCATATTTGTCTTTTTCAGCCCGCCAAACAATGGGGAAACCGGCTCACGAACCTGAAAATCCATCGGTCCGTTTTTAATCTGTAAAATGACATTGTCATCAAACATTCCATCCAGATTCATAAAATGATCGTAAGCTGCTCTTGCACGGTCCGTCTTTTTATCACGCCAGTCTTGTCCACAGTTGTAAACAAAACATCTCCAAACGACGGTTCCGCCATATGGTTTCAGCACTTTCGCAAGCATATTGGCTCCATCCGCATGCGTACGTCCATAAGTAAATGGACCGGGACGGCCTTCGGAATCTGCCTTTACCAAAAATCCTCCAAAATTTGGAATTACCTCATAAACGTGTGCCACAGCTTTTCCCCACCAGGCAATTACCTGCGGGTCAAGTGGATCCGAAACCGGAATATCACTAAGTTCCATCGGAGCTGCAAAATTGACACTCATAAACAGACGAATTCCATATCTGGCAAACAGATCGGTATATTGTTTTACTTGTTTCAAATACACATCTGTGATAAGGTATGTTTCCTTTTCATGAACATTTACATTATTGATGACAATGGCATTGATTCCAATGGATGCCATCAATCGCGCATACATCTCTGTGCGGTCGTTATAAAGAATTTTGTAATCATCATAAAAAAATGATCTTCCTGAGTATCCTCGTTCAATACTTCCATCCATATCATCCCAATGATTCATCATGCGAAACGGCATAGATGGGATGCAGTAATACGGCATTTTTTCAGAAAGATTGTCAAGAGCTACCATACGCAAAAAAGCAAATACTCCCTGCAGCACTGCGGTCTCTGTTCTTCCTGTGATCACAATGCTCTCCTCTTCCTCATAAATGGCAAACGCCTGATTCAGCACTTCCGTGCTCTGTCCTTTTCCTTTTTCATCCGGGAACTCATACTTTTTCTGTATCTGCATAAAAACAGACGGTTCTTCCAGTACCTCATAAGACATTTCCACCGTCTCTCCAAGCATGACAGACATCGCCGTCTTGTATTCTTCTGCGATTGTCTGTGCAATCTCTCCTGATGCAAGCAATACAGGATTCAAATAACATGGTCGGATCTTATCTTTCGCTAATGGCTTATAATCCAGCCAGCATTTTGTATAATTCATAGTATTTCTCCAATCACTTTCCTTATTCCCTTTTTATTCTATCTTTTTTTTGTCTGTAAATCAATACCCTTTTTACAAAAAAAAGCCGAACAAACCGAGTATTTCCCGATTTGTCCGGCTTTTGATTTTTAATCTGCCAAGTTATGCAAATTATTTAGAATGGGAAGCTGCAAAGTTTGCATACTTCTTATTCATATCACTGATCTTGCTATCCCATTTTGAAGAAATTGCTTCGATCTTCTTCGCAGGAGTTGTAGCACCAGCATATACTGCATAACAGAAATCACCATAATCAAGGTCATTGATAAGTGGCAGATAAGATGTCTGAATGTGCTCCTGCTCGTGCATCATTGTCAAAGTCTCGTCTACAGCACGGTCATCTCTGAACTGATCATAGTATGTCTGTTTCCAAGCATCATCCAAATCATAGCCTGGTGTAGCTTCTGTGTAAAGATCATAAGCAAATGCGATCTTTTCAGCTTCTTCTGCACTAAAGCAGCTAGGCATAACAACAATATTGTCGTTTGGAGTAGTCTTGTTTGTAGCACCTTTGTTCTTTTCGTTGTATGGGAACATAACGAATCCCCAGTCATCTTCCATACTAGCGAATGCGCTGATCTCATAAACTTCAGCTGTCTGCATTGCAACTTCACCATCACGGAATGCTGCTTTATACCAATCCCATGCAGCTCCGTCTGGTTTTGGCATGATATAACCCTTGTCCATAAGGCTCATACCCCAGTTCATAGCTTCGAGGAATTCTTTGGATCCTGTAGCATTCTGGTAGCTTCCGTCTTTGTCACGGGAAACGAATGTTGCATTGTTGTTTGCAGCACACATAGGAAGGTAGTATTTTGAGAAACTGGCAAGTGCGTACTGATCTGTTTTACCATCTCCATCTGCATCTACAGTAAGTTTCTTACAATACTCTTCGAATTTGGACCATGTCCATTTTCCGTCTCTCTGAAGATCGTATGGCTCTTCATCGCTGATACCAGCTTCTTTCAACATACGTTTATTAAAGAACACACCACCACGTGGCTCGTTCTCAGGGCTCATACCCCAGATACCATTACCGATGCTCATAAGTTCAACAACGGTCTGATTCCATTTCTCTTCTGTGAAATCGAATTCAGGAAGTGTTTTCAGGTCATACATCAAACCTTTCATCAAAGGTGCAGAAACCATTTCCTGATACAGATAGAACAACTGGCAAGAAGGACTGTTTGACATAACGCCGTTTACGTATGTCTCCTGCTGGTCAGTGTAGGAGTAAGCACTTTCACGATTAATCTTGAAGTTGTACTTCTCCATGATTTCCTTTCTGTAATCTTCGGTTGCTTTAGCATAATCTGTTTCTCCTGCATCTTCAGATGTATACCAGTCACCGATCTTGATGGACATTCCTCCCAAATCATCAAAAGTTTTTTTGCTGCTGGAAGATCCACCTTCGTCTCCCGTCTTCGCTGTATCGCCGCTAGTGGAAGAAGACTTACTATCGCCTCCACAACCGGTCAGACATCCAACAGCAAGAACTACAGAGAGACCCATTGCAAGCAATTTTTTCGTGTTTGCTTTCATAATTTTTTTACCTCCTTATTTTTTATCGTTACACTGTGCCCACCAAGGACGCAGTGATAACTACATGATTTTGGACATTCGCTCCGGGCTGACGCCCTTCGCTCAATGTCACTTTTTACATTCGCTCCGGGCTGACGCCCTTCGCTCATGATGTTACTCATCAAATACAGGCTTTCTCTCTGGGAGTGGCAGAGGCAAAAAAGCCAAAGGCTTTTCTCCGATATCAACGATATCTGCTTTGCAAGCAAGCTTGCAGCAGTATCGTTGATATCGGAAACTGCTACGCATTTTTTTGCTTCTCCCCCCTCAATAAATCCTGTGCTTGATTCGCGTATGTTACATCTTGATACCAGACTGGCTCAAACTTTCTACGAAACCTTTCTGGGCAAACAGATAAATAATGATCAATGGTAAAATCACCATCAATGTACCTGTTGCGATCATTCCCTGTGAATAAGCTGTAGTCGCTTTCTTTGCGATACCGCGGACATCCAGATAACTATCCAGTGCTCCGGCGATACCATTTAACTTACTGGACAACAGAACAAATTCGGAATTCAAAAACAGGTTTGAATAGAAGGAATCTGTCCACTGCCATACGTAAGAAAACAGGAAACAAGATGTCAAAATTGGTTTTGCATCCGGTAACATGATACGAACGAATGTTGACAATTTTCCACATCCATCCACATAAGCAGCTTCTTCCAATTCTTTTGGAATTCCACGGAAGAACTGACGAATCATGTAAATGTACAAACCACTCTTCAGACCCATACAGCCAAGACACATCAAAGCATATGGTGTCAAAGAATTCAATAAGTTTACACCAGGTTGTCCGGTGATCAATTCAATGATACCGAAGATATCAAAGAATCGGAAATTCAGGAACAAGGAAGCCTGAATTGTTGTAGGAGGAACAACGATTACAAGAATTACGGCTGCGAACCAAAGTCCTTTCAGCGGAAATTTGTAACGTGCAAATCCATAACCTACCAATGTACAAGAAATAATCTGCAATACACTGACAAGAAGTGAAATCAATGCTGTGTTTGCCAATGCCTGCCAATACTTCATCAAATAAGCAGCAATTTGATAATTGCTCAAAGTAAAATGTCTTGGGATTGCAACAATTGTTGAATCATACAAATCCTGCTCTTCCATGAAACTAATGGAAATTTTGTTCAACAATGGCTGTAAAATCATGAAACATAATCCAAACAACAATACAAAACGAATGATTTTGTAAAATACGTTGAACGATGTTTTGCGCAGTAAGTAGCCATTGGATTTTTTGTTTCGTTCGATAAAGGTCTTTAATTTGTTCTTCTTATTCATAATAGTACACCCTCTTAGAAATAATCAGCGAAACAATTCCAAGTATAAGAATTACGCATAGGAAGTATATCCAAGCCATCGCCGAACTAAATCCATAACTTAACTTTCCTACCTCTTCCGAAATCTTCGTCATAACCTGGTTGTCGGTCTTCAAGAAGAAGTCGATTACGGTATAAACTACGTTTACAAGTATCATTGAACTTACCATAGGGAAGGTAATCTTCCAGAAACTTTCCCATGCGGTACATCCCTCAATCTTTGCAGCCTCAAACATACTTGGCGAGATTGTCTGCAAAGCAGAAAGGAACATGATGATCTGGATACCAGATGCAATCGCGATATCATAAACTTTGTTGATGATATCAAATACATATTGGAACATCTTCGACATCGGGCTGCTATCTGACGTTACCAGAATGCTCTCCAGCACCCCGGTAACACTGGCATCATTGGATGTCTCAGAAATCATATCTTTCATATCGTTCAGCAACTCATTGTTGTATTCAATACCTACAATTACACCGGATGAAAGAATAACCGGAAGGAAGAATATCGCACGGACAAATCCTCTTCCTTTGAAATTCTGGTTCAACAGCAATGCAATAAAGAAACTGAAGATCAATGTTGCTGGTGTATTTACTACCATTCGGAGCAACTCACTCAGTAAGTAAGGTACAAAATCCGGGTCAACGGTAAAAGCATCTTTGTAATTCTTGATACCAACCCAGGTCATTTTTACACCTTCACCGGCAACAGGAGTTACATCATTAAATGTCATTCGCAAAGAACTAATCAACGGAACAACCATGAACAGAATAAAACCAAGGATAAATGGTAAAATAAACAAGTATCCTGCTACTGCATTCTTAAATGCAAGAGTTTTTTTCTTCTTCTGACGTTTCATTTATTTTCCACCTCCTGTTGTGATAAAGTCTCTCTGAGGAACTTTTGTTCCATTGTAATCATAATCTGCATAATTGTAGTTTACAATGACAGACTTACCATTTTCATAAGTTGTCTTATAAACACCATTTGCAAGTTTTTCATGTCCTGTAATGAACTGACTGTAAGTATCACCAAGATTGTTATTAAATTTCTTATACAATTCAATAGTTGTATCTTTCCAGTCTGTGAAGTTACATGCATAATACTGCGTATAATCTGTATCCTGCAATACACTTGTCGGCTGATTCATAAATGTGAAGTACAGTCCGGCACCTGTCTCTGCAGATTTCAAGATCATATCAGTCTCATCCTCGGAGAGGTTGATTGCGCTTCCGGAATAATTTACAAGACCATGAAGTGCGATCTGATAAAATGGAACCGATTCATCGATGATATTAACGGCTTTGCTGTCAATATCCATATCTGTTACATAGTCAGAATACGGAACTGCATACTGGTTACCGGTTGTTGTCATTACAAGACTTCCGGATTCCTTCAATGCTTTCATCTTATCAACCTGCATGTTCATTGAAGCTTCACGAGATACACGATCCTTTGGATTGTAGTCTCCGGCAAGAGTGTTTCCAATATCTTCAAATCCAACATTCTTAACTCCATAAGAGGAAGAAATTGTATTTACATATTTGTCAATGTTCGCAATTGTATAGGATGGTTTTACCAGATAGTAACGATCACAGTTTTCGCAATCTTCATTTGTCTGATAAATGATTGGATCCAGTGTATACAATTCTGCAATCTCACGGCTTACAAATTTTGCCGCATCGCGGTTTACTCCAAATCCATCACCTAATTTGTCTTTCATTACATAAGTGAATTTTGCATTCATGAACAGATCAAGACCTTCTGTCGCATTTGCATAAGTCGCAAGACTTGATAAATCACTCTTGCTGCCCAAACGTCCAACCAATTTTACCTTTGCGGCAGATTTCTGCTTCACACCGGTATTAAACCAGCCGGTATATTTGGCTTTGATATTTTCTACGCCGGCACCTTTCAATTGCTTCAAAATATCCTGAGCCTGTGAATACGTAGTCAATGCAAGGGAACGGGTAACCGGATAACCGAGAACATGTTCGATATTATCTACGGCACCAAGAAGTTCAACTGCCATTGGCACGGTTGTATCTTCTTTCTTAACCAGTTCCGGATAACGATTTGTCAAATAATCACGATATGTTCCTGCTGCACTTACATAATCTGTTTTATCAGAGAAAATATAACGCTGTGTCAACGTTTCTTTCGGAAGACTTGCTTCATAAGAACGAACCGTTGTATCGGATTTTGAAGAAATGTCCATGTTTTCACCATGAATCATCTTGTAAACAAAACGTCCATAGTTATAACCATTTTCTTTTCCAGCGACATCCGCTTTTACACTAGAGTAAGTGCTTCCCTCTTCGGATACGCAGATAAAGGAACTTGTATTTGTCGTATTGGATACCACAAATGCCGGATAGGTTGCTCTTGTCTCATCGACAACCATATCTCTGCTTGTACCGTAGTCCCATCCATACATATCCGCAAGATACGTCTGCTGTGTTGTCTTTCCGTTGTTGAAGTTAATAATTCCACCACTTCCGTCCGGAACAAGAACATAACCACTTTCATCTGTGTTTCCGGCTCCCATGTAAGGAAGAACAGAAAGTTCAACGATTGGATAATCTGTATTATATTCAATCTGTTCCATCGGTACTTTTACAACCAGTTGGTCACCATCCAGTATATACTGTACGGTAACATCAAAGATTGGCTTTCCGGCATTACGGGAAACATTGTATCCCTTGCTGTCTTTGTTACGCTGTTCTTCAGTATAACCAACCTTAGTAAACATTTCTTCCAACTGTTTTGCTTTGGAATCTGTGATCTTTTCAGATAAGTAATAAATCGGCTCATCTTTAAGATCAGGGAATTTTTCCAATGCCTGCTGAAGTTCTGTATCGTCATCTGACTCGCTCAGTTCTTCATAATCATAATGAACATAATTACGTGTCACACGGCTCTGATCAGATTTTGACATCTGCTCCAAAAGTTTCTTCATAGAAGATTCTTTAATAACCAATGGACATACGTACAATTTCTCGATATCTCCAATGGTGTAATGAACCGCTACTGTGTCATCGCTTACTTTTTCAATCTTATAGTTGCCATCCAAAATGGACTGGCTATAATTGTTGATATCCTTCTGTGTATCCGTTTTATTGGAATACTTCACAAGAAGGGTTGCATTCAACATTTCTTTTAACTGTCCTTTGGCATTTGCATACTTTTCGATATCTTCTGAAGAAGGGTTGGAACGGTATTCCTTACCATTCTTCTTATCTTTTAATACGAATGTTGTCGTATCTTTATCAACAGTAAGCTCCAAAGAACTATTGCTAATGGTAACTTCTTGACTATCTTCGTTTGTATAAGATGTCAATTCTTTATAACTCGAGGCTGAATCACCACAACCTACTAAAGCGAAGGAAGCCAGCGCAGCAACTAAAAGCAAACCAAATTTCTTTTTCATTCTTAACATTGCCCTCCTTCCAATTAATAGAATCTGTAAATGATTTCTTTATAAATCGAGTAGAAATATGAGAAACCATCACTTATCAAACTAAAGAAGAGAACCAGCAGGAATACGATAACCAACATACCGACTCCTGTGAAAACGAGTGATGCAAACGCTTTTCCCAAAAGGAAGTCGTGGATCATCATGACAGATGCCATGATCAAAAGTCCACACCATACCATGGAGAAATATCCAAAATAGATGTAAAATGCACCCTCTTCTTCTGTTACTACGTTACTTAATACGATCAAAGGAAGCTGAATCAATACATATGGTGTCATCGCATAAGCGGTTCCCATATAAATATCTTTCAATGTACCTTTTCCTTCAAACAAAGTTGTCAGACACCAGTTTGCTACACAATAGACTACAAACGGAAGCAAAAATGTCATAATCTCTAAAAGAAGGTTAACTTCATTCCAATTGACTGGTTGGAAAATAAAACTGGTAAAACCGAGTTTTAAAAGATTTGTAAGTAACACCAAAATAACGATTGTATTAGCTGCTCCTACAGATCCTCTCTTTTCATGAGTCAAATCCCAAAAGCCGTCAAAAGGACGAACACAACAGTGTAATGCATAACGAAGTGATCCAAGATAAGCACTCCAGCTTTCTTTATTGAAAACACGTTGTTTTATACTCATCCTTTCTCTACCTCCTTTCTAGCCTTCTTCACAAATCCAACGCCGAAGCATACAACGATCAATACTGCAAGAGCAATCAAAATGATCATTATGTTGTTTTCGAACCATTCCTTACGATACAATTTGTATGCTTTGGAATAGTTTGTTGCATCCAGTTTCAATTCAAAGTAATCCATGGCTTCCTGATAACTTTCCTGACGGAGGAGAGAACGACCAATACCAATGTACGCCTGATCATAGTTACCATTCAGTTTTAATACTTTCTGCCATGTAGCAGCAGAAGCATCATAGTCACCAATTTTATACTCACTCAATCCCTGATTGATATATTTACCATATTCTGTCAAAGTAAACTGAGTGATCGTTCCTAATGTAGAATCCATAACGAGCAATGTATCGCCAAGATCCTCAATTGCCATTGGATTAATGAAGTATCCTGCTTTGTATCCATGACCACCAAATGCATACAGCATATTTCCCTGGAAGTCATAAGCAAAAACACGACCTCTGGTATTATCAAGTGCATAATATACATCGTTGTCCAAACAAGCAATGTCTACGAATTTAGAAGCACCTTTCATTTCTCCGGACTCGGTCCAGCGAAGATCTCCATAAGGCTCTTCGTATCCGTTACGAACCAAGATATCGGTTCCTTTGGCATTCAATTTACGGATTGGCTGTGAATTCTGAGGAGCAACATCTTCACCGGTCTTACCGATTGTTGCATAGATAAATCCCTCGGAATCAAGGCAGAGGTTACTGTACTCTGTTGGAACGAAGAGTTCCATCTGGCTTCTCTGCTCTTTACTTGCAACCATCTTCCATATATACTGAAGAATATTATAAGTTACTTTACTTGCTCCAACGTATCCGGTAAAAGATCCGTCGCTTGCAAATTCCATAAAACCTTTATTTACGTTCTGTACCTGTGTAAAGATACGTTTTGAACTATCTACTACTAACTTCTGTGGAAGGAAGTCCGTAGTCTGGTCAAAAGTTTCATCATCCGGTTTTGTAATGATCTTAATGACATTATTATCTTTGTCCAAATGAACGATACGTTTATTTCCTGTATCGGCAATATACATATCTCCTTCATCACTTACGAAGACATCCTGTGGGCCACTCAAAGTGTCTTTCTTATCTCCGTTATTAAACTCTGTCACAAGACCTGTCTGTGTGATCGTATCATTAAGATAAGACATTTTTACGATACGATTGTTTCCTGTATCTGCTATGTAAAGATCCGTACCATTTACATACATTCCCTGAGGCTCTTTGAAGTTACCGCACTGATAATCCGAACCCGTAATGATACGTGTTACAGAATAAGCATCCGGCGACTCGCGGTCATAACCCCAGCAGTCATAAATATATGTATAATGATTTCCATCTGAACTTGTTGCAGCACTAGCTCCTGTCACACCGATAAGGAGAGACAAGATCAGTACAAGAGCAAACACGGATGTTACTTTCTTACATACTTTCATTTTTATCCTCCTTTATCAGTCTTTAATACCTGAACTAGCCATTGTTTCCAAAATGTTACTCTGGGCTGCTACGAATATGATGATCGGAACCATCATAACTACCATCGTTGCCGCGGAACCTACACCCGCACGGGCAACACCGGCAGACATGATCTGCTGCAGCGCATAGGGAAGCATTTTGAACTCCTCAGAGTAGATATAAATCTGTCCTTTCATATTCCAAAGGTTCTGTACTGAGAAGATTGTAACTGTCAGCCAAGCCGGTTTTACGTTTGGCATAACGATCTGAAGGAAGATTCTTCCTTCTTTCGCACCATCAATCTTTGCTGCTTCGATCAGCGCATCCGGAATCTGCTCCATGAACTGCTTCATCAGGAACAATCCCATAGGAAGTGCAAACGCAGGTACGATCAGTGCGGCATAAGTATCTACCCATCCAAGTTTTGACATGATCAAATAGGTAGGAATCTGGAGAACATACGCATTAAACATGATCGCGGTTACACAAAGATTGAAGAATCCCTTGCTTCCCGGAAAATTATATTTAGCCAACACATACGCTGCCATAGATCCGAAGATCAAATGTCCTACTGTACCTACTAACGTGGTAAATACAGTATTGAAAATGTATCTTGTAAAAGGTACGTAAGAACTTGACATAACAACCAGCATATCCTGGAAGTTATTGAATGTCGGGTTCTTTACAAAAAAACTTGGTGGATAAAGATAAATCTCATCCAATGGTTTAAACGCACTACAAATGGTATACACAAGGGGCATAACAAAGAATATACCAAACAGAATCAACATAATGTAAATTCCGATGTCTCCACCAACGGATCGATTTGGTTTTCTCCTTTTGATTTTGATTAATTTCATCGTTGTTATACCTCCTATCAAGTTCCAACTTTGCTAAGCAAGGCTTGAATCGCCTTATTACACAAAATCATAACTACGAACAATACCGTTGCTATCGCGGATGCGTAACCCATCTCAAATCGCGTGGTACCATAGTCGACCAAGTGAGTTACGACGGTTCGTGCCGCGTAATCGGTACTTGGGTATCCACAAAGTGCCATGGTAACGTCAGCTACACCAAAAGACTGTGTAATCGCCATAACGGCACCAAACAAAAGCATTGGTTTCATATTAGGAAGGGTAATGTACCACAATTCCTGCCAACGGTTTTTTACACCGTCCACATATCCGGCTTCAAACTGCGAAGCATCGATACCCTGCAGACCGGCTACGAAAGAAAGGAATCCGGTACCAAGACTCATCCAAAGTACTACTATAATAACTACATTCATCATGTACTTGGTATCCGTCAGCCATAGGATTGGCTCGTTGATAATACCAAATTTCAATAAAAATCCGTTTACATATCCGTAAGCATCTCCACTGAACAGGATAGACCAGATCAGGTATGCCTGACCGGAAATCGTCGGTGCATAGAATACCATAACGGCAAATGCACGAACGAAACGCGGCAGTTCGTTGATAAACCAGGCAAACAAGAATGCCATGATATATCCAAGCGGACCAGTGATCGCCGCCAATAAGAATGTATTCTTAACTGCAATCAGGAACACATCATCATTGAGGAGCAGATCGATATAGTTTTCAACGCCGATAAATTTCGCTGGTTCCAATACGTTGTAGTATGTAAAGCTATAAAATACAGACATACATACAGGCAACACATAGAACACTGTAAACAGAATAAAATATGGCAACAAGAACAGATAACAGGTTTTAGACATCTTTGCCTTTTTCCAGGCAATCCCGATATCACGTTTCTTAATTTGCATATACTTTCCAAGAAACTTCATTCTATACTCTCCTCTCTCGATTATTTCTTAGTGTCTTTTATTGGCAGACCAAATTCTTCACGTTTATTTGTAAGCTCATCGTTGATCGTGATGACATAGTCAAGAAGTGTCTCTCTTGGGTCTTCATTCTCATTCATAACCTTACGAATTGCGTTTGTGATATGTCTTGCTGTGTAATATCCACCGGCAACTTCCGGAAGTCCAAATGCGGATTTCCACTGCTCTTTCAAAGCGGCTGACTCATCGCTGCTCCAGGAAAGAGTTTCAAATGTGTTGCGGTTTGCTGTAGCATAACGAGCAGCAGCACCCATAACAGCTTCCAACTCACTTGCGTAATTGCTCTGTACTTCAGAACTTTCCCACCATTTAAGGAACTGCCAGGCAATTTCTTTCTTACCACGTTCTTCTGCACCACGAAGCATCATAGATGCAGTACCCCATGACTGAACAGAACGGTCAATACTTCCATCTTCCTTCTTCATACCCGGAATCAAACCAAAGTTCCAAAGACCCTTGATCTCAGGAGCAAATACCGCCAACGTGTTAAAGTTACTATAATCCGCACATCCGATTGGCATCTCACCACTACGGAAACGGTTATTAAAATCATACTGTTTATCCAGCTTATAGTTGGTAAAGAGTTTGGTATAGAATTCAAATGCCTCGATACCTTCCTGCGATGCAATCGTTGTCTCCATTGCGTCAGCATCGTACAAAGTACCACCACGCTGATATAACTGAGCATAATAGTTTGCAAGGTCAGGGTTTGTAACGTTATTGATCTTACGCTCTACAGAAGGGATTGCAAAGGACATGCTGTTCTTCTGCAAAATTGGAAGTGTTTTCAATACATCTTCCCATGTATTTACATCTTTTTCCGCATCAATTCCGAGTTCTTCCATAATATCTGTACGGTAGAACAATACGTTGTAGTTCTGTGTCTCAGGCAATCCGTAAAGACCACCGTTAAATTTGTAAGACTCATACGAACTTGGATAATATTCAGAAAGAACATCATCCACTTCACTGCCAAATTGCGACAAGTCAACAACCGCACTACGAAGTGCATAGTTAACAGGCTCTGTCTGTGAGATGCAAAGTGCAACGTCAGGTCCGAATCCGGAGATAACGGCCGGGAGCATCGCATTTACGGCACCGTTTGCGGATGTCGCTGTATTTGCGGATGCCGCTGCATCGATCAGTTTGACATTTACTTTAATTCCGGTCTCCGGTGTGAACATCTGGTCTACCATGTTTTTCAAGATAGTACTCTGGTCACGTCCGGCTGTGATCCACACATCCAATACGTCCGGATCATCGGAATCGTATACATTACCAAGAGCAGAAGAGTCACTGCGGAAAGAATTGATAAACAATTTGCACTCATGTGCCATTTTATCAAAACGAGTTTCGTTTACTTCCGGAATATTTTCTTTTGCATTTGCAAGCACAATGTAATCAATATCCATTGCTGCTGCACTCAGGTTGTTAATAGAAGTTCCGAGAGAACTGATATTTTCTTTAAAGTTTGAAAGTGTACCAGGAATCTTGTCCGGACGTTTTACAAACTTCTCCATCTGAGCGGCAAGAGTCTGTGCTACAGAAATCTCTCCACCTTTTTCTCCGGTATATGCAACAACTTCATCTACCAGTTTGTAAAGACGTTTAGATTCAAAATCCATCGCTTCGATAACTTCCGGATATACTTTTTCAATCTGATAGTCACGGTATTCATCCGGTTCTGTACCTGTCAATACGAGAATCTGACGATACATCTGGTTCATGTTGAATACACTGTCTGACAATTCAGACAAATATTCACCAAGATCACCCAGTGTGTTTTTCAGACGAATCGTATGCTTTCCTTTTGTCAAATGGAATTTGTAAGCATTTCCATCCGCATCCTGTAAGCAGACCATCTGCCAAACATTACTATAAGTAAACTGAATTTCTTTTACTTCTTCAAATGGAACTTCGCCATCGATGTATAAAGAACGGTTTGCAATGTATCCACGGGTATATCCCTGACGTCCCTTGATTCCGATAACATAGTCACCTTCTTCAGGAACTTCCATATCCCATTCGATCCAATCGTTTGGAACTTTCCACTGAGTACCACCGGTCATATCAAGAACCTGGCGGTCGGTAATACCCTGCTCCGTTTTACCATCTTTGTCTTCGTACTCCGTATCACTTGAAGTTCTGTCATATGTAGCATAGAGAGAAGGAGAAGAACGGCGCACTGCCTTTTCGCCCTGAATTTTTTGAATGTATCCCTGCTCCGTGTTATTCGTAGCATTTGCATTCTTTTTGCTATACTCTTCATATGTAGGAGTTGTCTCCTTGTTCTGCACTGCCAATTTACGGATCACAAATTTTTCATTGACACCCGTCAATCGGATTGTGCTCTCTCCGGCATTCAAATAGAAACGAAGTGGTTCCATTTCGTAACCGGTAGAATCTTCAAAGTAAGTAGAGATCCAACCACGGTTTTCATCCTGTACCTGTTTGGCACGGATTTCATTTCCCTGGTTATCCTGCGTCACTTCGCCTGCGTCTGTATAGACACGGCCGAATGCAATCGCATCTGCTCCACTAAATGGAACGGCACCGTTAATCTGCACTTCAGTTTCGATGTCAATTCCTCGGTCATCCTCATCTGTCGTAGGATAGTAATCAGTTAGCAAGTTGTAGTATCCGGCGGTTTTTACATTTACTTTAAATTCTGCATAACCTTTTTCCGGAATCTGCAATGCCGTTGATTTGTCGTCGGAAGGACCCACATCTGTACGGATGGAAGTTCCCTGGCTGTTTGTAGGTTTTAATACATTCAGCTCGTAGGTATTTTCCTCGCCCTCAGGTCTCGTATCTTCGTGCTGTGTTACATATTTTGCATATGTATCTTCACGTCCATACGAGTCACTGTTTGCGGTCAGATCCACGTCCTTGTACTTGTCGGAGTTGTCGCTTGTTGAAGTTCCTTTAATCTGGAAAAATACTACTACTGCTACCAGTATTAATACCACAACCAGGAACTTAATCAAGCCTTTTTTCTTCATCAACTTTGACATGGCTGTTGCAATCTCCTTTCGCCCTTTCTCTTTTTTATGCGTTTCGCACAAAAAAACTGCGGCAGCAAAACGCATTTTGGAATTCTTTGTGTATTTTGCATACAGTTTGTATTTAAGTATATCATCATTTTTGTGACATGTCTATAGTTTTGAACATTTTTTTTATGAATTTTTACTAATTTTTGAACAATTTTTGATAATTTTATGTTTTCTATTTACTTTATTTCTATCCTATACTAAAATAAATTTGTAGAATTTCACTACAATTCAGACATAATAAGGAGACAAGTTATGAACAAAAATGTAACATATTCCAACCCGATTCTTCCGGGCTTCTATCCGGATCCATCGATCTGCCGAGTTGATGATGACTATTATTTAGTAACATCCACATTTGCCTATTTCCCCGGTGTTCCGATCTTTCATAGTAAGGATTTGATCCATTGGGAACAGATTGGCAACATCCTTGAGCGCGAAAGCCAGCTGCCTCTTGGCAAATCCGGTGTCAGTGAAGGTATCTTTGCTCCGACACTCCGCTATCACGATGGTACCTTCTATATGATTACAACTCATGTCAGCAATCCTTTAGGTAATTTTATCGTTACCGCCAAAGATCCTGCCGGCCCCTGGTCCGATCCTTACCCGCTTGGCTCTTCCGGCATTGACCCTTCTTTGTTTTTTGATGATGACGGCAAATGCTACTACTGTGGTACGCAGCCTCGCCGCGAAGGTTCCCGGTATTTCGGCGACAATGAAATTTACATTCAGGAACTTGATCTGAACACAATGAAATTAACCAGCGAAAGTTATCCGGCATGGCACGGAGCACTTCGTCATGTAGAATGGCCGGAAGGTCCGCATATATATAAGAAAGATGGTTATTATTATCTGATGATCTCCGAAGCCGGAACCGGTCATCACCATGCGATCTCTATCGCACGAAGCAAAAGCCTGTTTGAACCTTTTGAGGGCTGTCCTTACAATCCGATCATGACACACCGTCATCTCGGATGGAATTATCCGATCGTCAACGTAGGACATCCGGATATCGTAGAGACACAAAACGGCGAATGGTGGATGGTTCTTCTCGCTTCACGACCTTATGGTGATGGTTACTACCGCAATCTCGGCCGCGAAACATTCCTCACTCCGATGACTTGGGAAAATGGATGGCCAATCATTAATCCGGGCAAAGGCATCATCGAAGATCACGTAAATGCACCGGATCTTCCGACATTCTTTGCCAAAAAAGAAGCCTGCCGTGAAGATTTTGATCATATTGCACAAAAAGGACTGCCAAAACACTTTATGTATCTGAGAAATCCAATCGAAGAAAACTATGATTTCTCGAAAAACGGTGTTCTGTCTCTCCGTTGTGGAAAAGATCTTCTTGCTTCCGACGGACGTCCAAGTTACGTATGTATCCGTCAGAAAGACAGTTCTTTTGCTTTTGAAACAGCACTTCATTTGGAGGGAAAAGAAAACGAGCAGGCCGGAATCGCCTTGTTCCAGAGTACAGACTATCAGTACCAGTATCTTGCCGGCACAAATGGCAATGCTACGACACTTCAGATCATTAAAGTAGAAAAAGGAGAATCGGCGGTTGTATGTGAAAAGACACTGGATGCTCGGTATCCGGATCTGATTCTTCGTTTGGAAGCAGACCAGCAAAACCTCCGTTTCGTATATTCTACACCTGAAGAATCTTTATTTACGGAAGTTGCTTCCGGTTTGTCCGCTCACATTCTGTGTACAGACATCGCCGGTGGTTTCGTCGGAAATACAATGGGTGTATATGCGACAGCAAATGGCAGCGACAGTGATACATTTGCTTCCTTTGATTACATGGAATACATTCCATGCGGCGAATTAAACTTAAAATAAGTTCTTTACATCATCCAAAAAAGGAATCCGGAAATAAACCGGATTCCTTTTTATTATTAAATAAGAAAAATGCTTGAAAGAAACGTGCATTTCCTGTGTTTACTTTGTGTCCTTGTCCAATTCTTTTCCAAATATCTCGAAGAAACGCTGAAATAACCCAAGCATCTGAATCATGTCTTCACGACCCATCGCCTCCACCGTACGGTCTCCGATTCTTCGCATCCGCTCCGCACACATTTCGTACAGCGCCTCCCCTTCCGGCGAAAGCGAGACATACGAAATTCTCCGGTCTTTTTCACTTGGGCTCTTGACAATGTATTTTTTATCTTCCAGCGTCTTTATCATTCTGGAAACCGCCGGCGATGATACTTCCAAAAAGGCAGCCAGTTCACTCAAAGTCAGTTTTCCTCTCTCATCCTTTTTGTTATGGATCATATGAAGCATCGCAAATTCGCTGCGAGACACCCCTTCAAATTGTATGCGGTCACATACTTATTGAAACATCGCAACATTTTTCAATAAGATATCCTGTACCTCTTCTGCTCCTTTTCCTGCTTCTGTCATTTTCTCATCTCCATGTTTTTTTCCAATTTCTGTCTTTTATGCATGGCAGCGTTCCAAAAGTTCTTCCCAGCGGCGGTCAACTTCTGCCTGAAATGCCACAATCAGTTCTTCATTGCCCGGTTTAAACAAATGTTTAAATCTTCCCTGGCGTTTTAAGAAATCTTCGATCGGAAGTTTTTTCTTTGGTTCATAATTCAAGATCCATTTTCCATCAATCACTTCAAAAAGCGGCCAATAACAAGTTTCTACAGCCGACTTACAAACATCGATGATATCCGGTGCATCGTAACGCCATCCACGCGGACAAGGTGCCATTACATTCAAAAATGCGGCTCCCTCTGTGTAAATCGCACGCTCCGATTTTGTATACAAATCTTTCATATTACCAATAAATGTCGTCTGTCCGACATATGGAATGTTGTGCGCTGCCAGAATGGCTGCGAGGTCTTTTCTCGTCTGTGGCTTTCCCTGGGAAACTTTCCCAGCCGGTGTCGTCGTTGTATCAGCATACATCGGCGTCGCTGAAGAACGCTGGATTCCTGTATTCATGTAAGCACCATTATCATAGCAGACATAAACCATGTCATGTCCACGTTCCATCGCACCGGAAAGGGACTGGAATCCGATATCATAGGTTCCACCGTCTCCACCAAAGGTGATGAATTTATAATCTTCTTTTAATTTGCCTTTTTTCTTCATAAAGCGGTACGTTGTCTCAACACCGCTCAGTGTCGCTCCTGCATTTTCAAACGCATTGTGGATATAACTGTCTTCATAGGCCGTGTACGGATACATGAACGTGGATACTTCCAGACATCCTGTTGCATTACCGATTACCGCTTTATCTCCCGGATGAAGGGCTTTTAAAACATTTCTTACGGCAATGGTTCCACCACATCCGGCGCACATACGATGTCCCGGTGCCAGGCGGTCTTCTCTTTCCTGTATTTCTTTAAAATTAAATTTTGTTTCCATCTGTTTAATCCTCCATCTTGTCCCGAAGTCCGATATAACGGTATGCATTTCCTGCCGTTCCTTCTTCTGCTGTCTGCATCAGTTCGTCAAATGTTTCCTCTACCTGTTCTACCGTAAGGTCACGGCCGGACAATCCGTAGATGTAATTTACAGTCTCTGCCTGGTTTTTATTGCGGTACATCGCCGCCATAAGCTCGGCTCCGAGAGGACCGCCATTGGCACTGTAGCTCTCACAACGATCAAAGATTCCTACTGCTTTGCAATCTTTCAGGGCTTCTGCCATTTCCTTACCCGGAAACGGACGGAACACACGGACTTTCAATAATCCGACTTTTTTGCCCTCGCCGCGCATCTTGTCTACTGCATCTTTGATCGTACCACAAGCGGATCCGATCGCTACGATGGCATATTCTGCATCGTCTAAGCAATATTCTTCAAACAAGCCAAATCCACGGCCTGTCAATCCACGGAATTCATCTGCCACGTCTAAAATGACCTGTTTTGCATTCATCATTGCCTGTGCCTGCGCACGTTTTGCTTCCATACAATAATTAGAAACAGCATATGGGCCGACTGCCATTGGCTCTTCCGGATTCAAAAGGAAATGTTCCGGTTCATATGTCCCTACAAATTTCTTTACATCTTCGGTTTCCATCAAAGTAATATTTTCCACTGCATGGCTTGTAATAAATCCATCCTGGCAGATCATGATTGGAAGCATAACATCTTTGTGCTCCGAAATACGGTATGCCTGAATAAAGTTATCATAGGCTTCCTGATTGTTTTCTGCATAAATCTGAATCCATCCGGAATCTCTTGCTCCCATACTGTCGGAATGCTCGCTGTTGATATTCAGCGGACCGGACAACGCACGGTTGACTACTGCCATGCAAAGAGGCAGACGATTGGAAGCGGCCACATAAAGCACTTCCCACATCAAAGCAAGTCCGCAAGAGGAAGTTGCTGTCAAAGCACGCGCTCCTGCTGCCGATGCACCGATCGCGGCACTCATGGAACTGTGTTCACTTTCTACCGGAATAAATTCCGTATCAATCTCGCCATTGGCGATAAAATTGGATACAAACTGTGGAAGTTCCGTTGAAGGAGTGATCGGGAATGCCGGCATGACATCCGGCTCCACCTGTTTAATCGCATGTGCTACGGCTTCATTACCGGACATACGCTCTAAAATACTCTTTACCATTTTATTTGCCCTCCTTCATCGTAATTGCGTCAAATGGGCATGCTTTCACGCAGATTCCGCATCCCTTGCAATGTTTCAGATCAAATTCGCCGCGTTCTCCACCGGAAACCGGAATGGCACTATCCGGGCAGTATGGCACACACAACAGACACTGCTTACATTTTACCGCATCAAATACCGGAGTATTGACTCTCCATTCACCCGTTTCAAACTCCTTGGATGTCGCAGATTCATAAATCTGGAGTCCCGGTGTAAGATCCTGCCACGCAGCGCCTTCATGTATTTCTTTTGCATGTATTATATTACTCATCTCCACGTACCTCCTGCATTGCCAGACGAAGTGCCTGCATATTTCCTTCAAGCACTTCCGGTTTTTTTGCAAATTTATGACTCAAAGAAGCTTCCATCTCTTGAATAAATTTCTCTTCTTCCATAATCTTGGATATCTTAACAATCGCAGCTAACATCGGAGTATTCGGAAAATATTTACCAAGTGTTTTCATGCATACCTCTCTGGCATCAATCGTATAAACACGTCCCTTGTATCCACCAAGCAGCGGACGGATCTCGTCACTTGTCTTTGCCGTATTCACCAAAATTGCGCCATCCTCTTTCAATCCCTCCGTCACATGAACCGAATGAAGCAGTGTCTCATCGACAACAACCACATAATCCGGATCATAAATGTTGGAATGTACACGAATCTCTGTATCGCTGATACGGTCATATGCCGTGATGGGCGCACCCATTCGCTCCGGACCATATTCCGGAAATCCCTGTACATGTTTTCCTGTCTTAAACGCAACATCAGCAAGTAGAAGAGCTGCGGTCTTAGCACCCTGTCCACCTCTTCCATGCCAGCGAAATTCTGTTAGCTCACTCATGGTTAGTTCTCACTTTCTTTTTAATTCTATATGTATAAATGCCAAAGGCATCATAAAATAATAGTGCCATCTTATTGATAAAATGACACTAATAAAAATTATAATATGAAATTCTATTCTTGTAAAGTATTTTTTGGAAATATCACGGTAATCGTGGTACCTTTTCCCAGTTCACTGGAAAGAGTAATCTTCGCATTATGCTTTGCTACGATATGTTTTACGATGGCAAGTCCCAGTCCGGTTCCACCGGTCTGCTTTGAACGGCTCTTATCTACGCGGTAAAACCGTTCAAACACTCGATCCGTACTTTTCTGCGGAATTCCGATACCGGTATCTTTTACCTGTAGTTTTACGCAATCTTCCTCATTTTTCAAAATCACCTTTACGCTGCCGTCTGCTTTATTGTAGCGAATCGCATTGTCGCAAAGATTGTATAACAATTCTTCCATCATTCCCTTATTGGCGCACACATGGCAGGAGCTTCCAAAAAGAGAAAGAAATACCTGATGTTTTTCGGCATTGATCTGAAGCATGCTGACACAGTTTTCTGCCAGTTCATACAGATCAATATCTTCAAATTCAATCGTTTTCTCTGTCATATCCAGCTCGGACAAACGTATCGTATCATTGATCAATGTCAACAGACGCTTAGAATTGCGGTGAATCTCTTTGGCAAACCGTCTTACATCATCATCTGCCGCCATCCCGTTTTCAATCAATTCCGCATAACCGGAGATGGACGTCAGCGGCGTTTTTAATTCATGTGACACATTGGCCGTAAATACCTGGCGCATTTTCGCACTCTTCATAATGTCTTCATGCTGTGTTTTTATTTTTCGGATAAACGGAACAAGTTCTTTGTAGCCATCTTTTTCCTCGATGGAATCCATATCCTCCGCCATCCGCTGAATCGGCTTGATGATATTTTTTGCAAAGAGAAGCGTCAGGATCCAGCTCACGACAAAGATCAGCGCAATGATGGCGATGATTTCCGGCAGGATCTCCAGCAGAATGCTGTAAATACTGTCCGATTCTTTTCCGACGCGCAGAACCGTACCATCCGTTCTCCGCAGCGCATAATAAAACGTATTTTTCGCCAATGTATCGGAATGCCTTACACAGCTTCCCTCTCCCGTTTCCAGTGCATCATCAATCTCCGGACGGTCCTTGTGGTTATCCATCTGTTTTGTGTCTGCGAAATTGTCAAATATCACCTTTCCTTCTTTGTCTACAATCGTCACTCGAAGATTTTCAAAATTCATCTTCTTCTCAATCTCAGATTCATTATCCGATGTCTCAAGTGCGTTTTCCAGGATGACCGCGTTATTCTGCAGACTTTCATTGACTTCTTCCCCCAAAAGCTGGTAAAAGACAAAACTAAACAGTATAACCATCAATGTGATGATAATGGCCGACACAAGCAAAAAAGTATGGTTTAATCGTTTTTTCATTCGAGAACATACCCCACATTCCGGACAGTTTTAATCCGAATCCCCTCTTCGCCCAGTTTTTTTCGAAGGGTTTTAATGTGCATATCCAGTGTTCTGGATTCTCCTTCATAATCGGTTCCCCAGACACGGTCCATAATGCGGTCACGTGTCAAAACGATACCGACATTCTGCATCATCATCTTGAGAAGTTCAAACTCTTTGTAAGTCAATTCACATAACCGGTTTCCGACATATACGCAGTGCTTTTCATTGTCAATCTGAATTTCTCCCAGTGCCAGCGTCTTTTCTTCGCTTGCTGCATTGCTCCTTCGAAGCAGTGCTTTCACACGGGAGATCAGTTCCATCACGCCAAACGGTTTGGCAAGATAATCATCCGCTCCCATGTCAAGCCCTTTCACTTTATCAATTTCCGACGTCTTTGCCGATACAAAGATCACAGGTATTTTTTTCGTATCCGGAACGGTCCGCACCTTTTTTAAGATTGACAATCCATCCAAATCCGGAAGCATCACATCAAGAAGGATCAAATCCGGCGTCTTTTCCGACAATTTAGCAAAAAAGTCCTTCGCATTTCCAAACCCTTCCACTCTGTATCCGCTGTTCTTAAGGGCAAACATCTCAATTTCCTGAATATTTACGTCATCTTCGACTACATAGATCAGTGCCATCTTTGGTCATCTCCTTTTCCTTGTGTTACTATAGCATTCTTTTGTAAAACAAGTTAGAAACCCATGTAAAATCCATGTAAAATATTTTAAAGAGTGACTCCAAATCCAAGGATCGTAAAGGCTTTTTCCTCATCGCCCGGATGCATCACAATTTTTACAACGTGTTTTGCCGACTCTGTTTCATTCAAAATGATCTGCGGATTGCAATGATTCCATCCATTCACAAGCGGATCTGCCGTAAGAGCCAGTTTATCATCCACATAAATATCTGCTTTTCCAAATTTTGGTGTTCCGGAATCTTTCGACACAAGCACGATATTTCTCGCCGTAATCTCCATAACAAATTCCGCATCCTTTGTCTCATAGGCTTTCGCCCAGCCATTTTCCAGCACCGGAGAAGCCTGACTGCTCAGATTTCTTTCTACGTATTGGATTTCGGTATCTTTATGATCAAATCCCTTATGGGAAACCGTTCCATACTGTTCAATATTGGTTGAATCCACCAATATGATATTTTCAAATTCAGCGCCTTTTACCGGCTTCACTGTGAAATCGCTGTCGTTTTCCGGCATCGGTGCTTTCGCTGCCTGCTCAAACAGACCGATCAGGCAGTCCGCCATAATACGATGTCCATCATTGGTTGGATGGAAAATATCATAAAAATACTGTCTCTTTGTCACAACCGTATTTTTAGAAAACTGTGGTACGACAGCCGCTTTTACACTCACCATCGGAAGGTCATAATTTTTTCCGATCGGTACGAGACGGTCTTCCAGGTTCCATTCATTCATAAATACCGCAAAATTAAGGATAACGGCTGGTTTATTATCCGCATTGGCAATCTTTCGCACAAGGCTTTCAAAACTTACCCCCTCGGTCTCATCCCCTTCATCGTTTACGGCAAATTCCACAATGACAACGTCCGGTTTAATTTTTCCATAATCTGTCACTTCTTTTTCATAACGAATCATACCGAGTTCGGACGGAGTTCCTCCGACACCGGCCTTTACAAATGTCACATGTGCACCGTCATCCGGCGTAAAACGCTCACAGAAGCCACGATAAGACAAGTATGCATACGATTTACTCTCAATCGGTTTTGCACCGGCTCCCTGTGTGATAGAACCGCCAATATACGCAATTGTTACCTCTTCGCCACGCTGTGCCTTTTCAATCGCCGTTTTCAGTCGTTTTACATTTCCAAGATTCAACAATGATTTCTCAATCATTTTCCGATAGACTTCGGAGGCAAAATCAATCGGTGGATCCACTTGAATCTCCGGCACCTGATAGCCGTCATTCAAATAGAATTTGAGCGTTACACTGGCACTCTTACAGTCCTTCGGAAAATCAAAATCGAATTCTCCGATGATATCATCCATCTCATTGACCGGCACCTGTGCAAGTTCGATCAAAACCTCCTCGCCGTTGCATGGACATTTTACCGTGATATTGCTTCCGGTAACGTATTTATCCTCTTTTCCATAACAATTGATCGTAAAATCGATAAAACTGCTTTTTTCTGCTTCTTCATGCGCGGTAATGCTCACTCCGATACTATGTACAAGTTTACGGATTCCCTCAAAAGATTCTAACAGTTTCAGAATATCTTCGTCCACATCTCCGCAGATTCCTTTTACCTGCTCTACCAGACGTCCTTCCATATAGTTGGTATCCCGGCAGCTGCCATCCCTTCCCGGCAGTCCCGCAATATCCTTATCTAACATCAGATACAGGCTTGGTCTTTTTTTGGTTGGGTCTTTTGGTGCTTTTGGTCCTCTCATTTTTAATCTCCTTTAATTTTCATTGCTATTTTTTGTAGTTTCCTGCTTTACTGTCACATCCAATTGATTAAACGGAATCTCAATTCCTTCTTGATCAAATCTCAGTTTGATCTGCTCCAACATCCGCCAGCGCACCGGCCAGTAATTTTCCTTTTTTACCCAGACATGCACTGCCATATCGACAGAGCTGCTGTTAAGCGCACCAACGACAACATCTACCGGCTCCCCGGCAAGAATCTCTTCCTGGTCTTTGATAATCTCCTGCAGTACATGGCGTACCTGCTGCAGATCCGCATCATAACTGACTCCGATCTCCAGATCGATCCGTCGTTTATCCTGATTCGTCACATTAATAATGTTTGAATCCGCTAACTTTCCGTTAGGAAGAACTACGGTCTTATTGTCAACCATCTGTAATTTTGTGTATACAATATCGATTCCAATGACCGTTCCTTCCAGATCTCCGACAACGATATAATCCCCGACCACAAATGGTTTCATCATCAGGATCAATACCCCGCCGGCAAAATTTGCCAAGCTTCCTTGAAGAGCAAGTCCCACGGCAAGTCCTGCAGAGCCTAACAGTGCAATGATCGAACTTGTGGCAAATCCAAGGAACTGACACAAAATCAGAATCAATACCGCATACAATGCAAATTTGATAATGGACAGCAGAAAATGAGCAACGCCCTCTTCCATGCTGCTTTTATCAAATGAAGCACGAAGCAGCTTCAATAACAGCTTGACAAGTTTTTTTCCGATTGCAAATAAGATGAGCGCAATAATCATATGCAGTGCCGCATCCACAACGGCCGGTATTTTATCTGTAAAATAAGAAAGTGTCATTTGTCTCCTTCTTTCTATTTATGATAGGGTTCTTTTTTTATGATACGGTATGCCCGGTAAATCTGCTCCAATAAGATCACACGCATGAGCTGATGGGGAAATGTCATTTTGGAAAAACTAAGTTTCCGGTCTGCCCTCTGTAATACTTCTTCCGAAAGTCCGAGCGATCCTCCGATCACAAATACAACATTTCCTTTCCCCGTAATGCCATACTGGTCAATCTGCACAGCAAACTGCTCTGACGTCTTCTGCTCTCCCTCGATGGCAAGAGCGATCACTTCATCATCCTGACGAATCTTGTCTAACAGCCTTCTGCCTTCTTTTTCCTTAATCTGCATTTCTAATTTTTCCGAAGCCCCATCCGGTGTCTTTTCATCCGGAACTTCTATAATCTGCATTTTCACATACCGGCCAAGACGCTTTTCGTATTCTGCCACAGCCTGCTGCATAAATTTCTCTTTACATTTTCCCACACAAAGTATGGTTATCTTCATAGTTCTTTTTCCTTTTCTTTCGGATGATATTGAAATGGCCGTTTATAATCCGGAATCTCATACAGATACAAAATTCCGTTTTTTACTCTGCGTACCTCTTTTCCGACAAACCCCAGCCGGAAAAGCTCATATATAAAGTTAAAAATCAAAAATCCGTGCGAAACGATTAAAATATTATCCTGTGACCAGTCAATCTGACGAAAGAACTTACGTACTCGCCGTCTCGTGCCTTTAATATCCTCCGGCTGGCTCTTGGATTTAAAAAACCATGCGAGTCTTCCGCAAAAATGCCAGATTGGAAATGGCAGTTTCAAATGATCGGTATTGATAAATGGAGCATTGTCTACTTCACGCAGAAGTTTATCCACATAAATATTACCGCTGTACACTTCTTTTGCTGTCTCGACAGCACGTTCCAGATCACTGCAGTAGCAAATGTCCCAATGAATCCCTGACATATTTACTTTTTTCTTCAATATCCTTGCATGTTCATATTTTTCTGACCACTCTCTAAATTCTTTGGATGTCATCATCACTTTATGAGGGCAGTCTACTTTAAAATGTCGTACTAATCCAATCTTCATTGGTTTCCTCCAAATCCTCCAAATTGATTTTGTCTTTTCTACTAATAGTATAACAACAAGGCCCCTGACAATGCAATAGCAATTTGAGAAAAATATCGTATTGAAAAAAAAATTAACTTTTTTTCAAAAAAATATAATCTGACATATTTTTGACACATCTGTTTAGTATCTTAATACTCGGAAAGTATAAACTTTCTACTCCCACCCTATTATACGCTTAGGTACCATATGGTACCACAAAAAACACCTCCTCCCAGAGGTGTTTTTTGTTTGTTCTTTTTCTTAATCGCAAGTACCCGAAATTTGGGGGTTTTTTCTTATGTACGCAGTGCCAGGCTCACTTCTAACCCTTGATTGATCCGTCTCATAACACTCTCATCCAGATGACAAACTTTCTCCCGCAATCGTGATTTATCAATTGTTCTCACTTGTTCCAGCAAAATTACAGAATCTTTTACGATGCCATAATCTTCTGAATTCAGTGCAATGTGCGTTGGAAGCTTCGCCTTATTCATTTTTGATGTAATCGCCGCGCAGATCACCGTCGGACTATATCGGTTTCCCATATCATTTTGTATAATTAAAACCGGTCGTACGCCACCTTGTTCGGAGCCCACAACCGGTCTTAAATCTGCATAATAAATGTCGCCTCGTTTAACCACCATGGTACATACCCCTCGTTATTTTCTATTTCCCTATGTAATACAGGATAAATTTTCTAATTCTTTATACCACGAATTTCTGTGGTATACTCCTATTATTACCAATATACGTGAGTTTATACCATATGTTAGTTATTTATTATAGTAACATGTGGGGGCGGGGCGTCCTGAATAGTTACGTAGTAACTATTATATATACCTTCTCGGTACACGTTCTGTAATGCTGCATATATATTCATAATTGAACGAATGTGCCAGAGCTGCCACTTCCTCCACGCTGATACGCCGGGAGCCGTCCTGACCGATCAGAGTTACCGTATCGCCTACCTTAACCTCCGGAATGTCTGTCACATCGATCATAAACTGATCCATACAGATTCGCCCAACAATTGGCGCATAACAGCCTCTGACAAGCACTCTGCCCTTTCCCGACAAATCTCTTTTCACTCCGTCCGCATAGCCTACCGGAATCGTAGCGATCACACTTTCGCGCTCAGCAGTAAAGGTTCCACCATAACTGATACTTGTTCCCGCGTGAACCGTCTTTACATGAACCACTTCTGTTTTCCACGAAAGCGCCGGACGAAGCGGCACATTTTTCTTCACTTCATCGGAAGGGAACAGACCATACGTCGTTATGCCCGAACGCACCATGTCCAAATATGTAGATGGCAGTCTCAAAATTGACGCACTGTTTGCCACATGTGCAAGCGGGATCTCTACGCCCCTCTTTTGAAGTTCGTGACGAAAGATCTGAAATTTTTCAAATGGCTCTTTCGTCCATTCTGTCGATACCTCATCCGCTCTGGCAAAATGCGTAAAGATTCCCTCAATCTCGATGCCAGGAAGTCTGGAAATCGCATAAATGACCTCAACATTATCTTTTACAGGCTGAAATCCAATGCGCCCCATTCCGGTATCGACTTTAATATGAATCTTTGCCTTCTTTCCAAGACGCATTGCCTCTTCACTGAGAATTTTTGCCATTTCATAACTGTATACTGCCTGAGAAATATCATTTTTGATCAGATCATCGTACCAAATTTTTCCAGTATGTCCCAAAATCAAAATCATCTTAGTAACCCCGGCTTTCCGAAGTTTCAATGCCTCTTCAATAATAGCTACACCATATGCATCCACTTCGTCTTTTAATGCCTCTGCGACTTCGATATCGCCATGACCGTAAGCATTTGCTTTGATGATTGCCATAATTTTTACCTTATCTCCCACTTTTTCCCGTTCACACCGGATATTATGCTTGATTGCTTCGAGATCAATCTCCACATACGTTCTATCATATTTTTTCTTTTCCAATAATTCGTCCATCTCATTCTCCATTCTGGTGGATTTTCTGCAGGGAATCGATCAAGTCACGTGCCATCATTCCATGCTCACCATATTTCTCTTTGTATCTGTCTCCTGCCAGCCCATGCAGGTAAACAGCTGCTTTTGCCGCTTCAAAGCAGGACATCCCCTGCGCGACAAGACCGCCGATCGTTCCGGCAAGCACATCACCGCTTCCACCGGTCGCCATTCCGCTGTTTCCGGAAATATTGACATAGCACTCATTTCCGTCACTCACACAAGTTCGGGCATCCTTTCCGACGACAATGCCGCCCTGCTCCTCTGCAAACTGTTTTACCTTCTGTAAAAACTCTTCTTTTAATTCAGCCATCGTCCAGCCGGAAATCGTACAAAATTCCTTAGGATGCGGGGTCAGGATCCAAGGGGTCTTCGTCTTTTGCAGCTGCTCACGGCTGCACATTGTGATACCGTCGCCATCCAGCACAATGGACTTGTCAGAATTTTCCAGTACATATGCTATTATCTTTTTCGCATTCTCTCCGGTTCCAAGTCCCGGTCCCAGTACGATCACATCCGCAAAAGCCAGTCCCTCGGCAAGTGCCTCCTCTTCTTCATACGAATCCACCAGGGCTTCCGGAAGCATCGTAAGGATCGTCTGGCGGTTTTCCTTTGCCGACAGAACTTTTACCAGGCCTGCCCCCATCCGATATGCCGCCTTCGCTGCAAAAACAGCCGCGCCGCACATATTTTTACTGCCTCCGATCACAAGAACGTGGCCAAATGTCCCTTTATGGCCGTCCGGTCTTCTTTCCGGCAGACAATGTTCCAGATCTCTTTTATCATAATAATACGCCGGATTCTCTATCGCCTCATAACTGCAGTCCGGATATCCGATATCTCCGATCACTACGTTTCCGGCATACTGACATCCGGGATAAAGAACCAAACCCAGTTTATTCACTCCAAAAGTAACCGTCGTTTCTGCTTTCACCGCCGTTCCAAGAACTTTTCCCGTATCCCCATGAATGCCCGACGGGATATCAATTGCAAAAATGCGTTTCTGTGACCGGTTCATCTGCTCGATCATTGCCTGATAGACGCCTTCCACCGGCCGGTTTAAGCCCACGCCAAAAAGCCCATCCACAAGGATTGGATATTCTGCAGAATCTACTTCTGCTGCCGTAACCGCCTCAACATCGCACGCTGCAGCCAGCCGCAATTGCAAAAACAGATCTTCCGACATACGAGAAGTCTCTCCTACCAGCACAATCGCCGTATGGTATCCCTGCTGTTTCAATATTCTTGCCGCCGCAACCGCATCTCCGCCGTTATTGCCACATCCGCAGACAAATAAAATTCCTTCGTCTTTGCGAATCGACTGTTCGATCACCGAACTTAATACCGTCGCCGCTTTTTCCATCAAAACCGCACCGGGAAATCCCACTTCCTGTATGGCGTGTTCATCCAGCTGTTTTGCTTGTTTTGCCGTAAATAAATATTGCATATGCCACCTCACTCATTCGTCATAAAGGGGCTGCAATGCTGCCTCTTTTTCATCTGTCGCCACGACAAACGCCGTAACTTCGTTCTTTGTATTGGTAATACTGATATGTATCTGAGTAATTCCCAGTCGTTTTGCTATCTTTTTTGCCTTTCCATACAGCCGCACATACGGTTCCTCCAGTTCTCCCCGCAGCACCTCGATCTCTCTCGGCTCACACTGGTAAAACCCGGTACGAAAGGCTTTCGCCACCGCTTCTTTGGCAGCAAAATCCGATGCCTTCCGCACTTTATGCTCTGCAAATTGTGCCATTTCTTTCGTTGTAAACGTTCTTTCCACAAAATGGCTGCTCCGCTCACACGCACGCAGCACCCTCGCGATCTCTATTGTATCGATTCCAATCCCCAGAATCATAACATACCTCTTTTCTATCACTTATAATGATCAAATACATTCATTACTTCTCGCCCAAGTAACGCATGCATCAATCCATATGTCTGATCCACACTCTCCTCTAATTCCACTTTATCTGCCACTTTCTGCTTAATCTCTGCACGCTGTACCTCGATGTCCTGCGTCAGTTCCTGCAGATATTCTTCTCTCTCTTTGAGTTTGTCATAACAATACGTAATGGACACGACGAGAAGTTCCTCATTGGTTTTCCGGATTTCATAAGGCACTTCCATAAGACGATCACTTTCTTCTTCAATCTTCTGCTTTGTCTCAATCAGCAGTTTTTTCTGTTTCTCTTTTTTTCGGTCATTTTCTGCCTCATTCATCCCGGACACGATCGCGTCCATCAGTTTTTTCTTGCCTCTTCGCAGATCCTTGATCTCATTGACCAGTTTTCCTTGTTCTTTCAGGAGTTCATTGCACTTTTTTTCCAAAGTTTTCACTTCTTCCGGTTTCACTCCACCGGGAAATAATTTGTACCAGCGCTCATCCAAGACAAGGATGGGAAGTTTTTTCCCATGCACCAGCTGCTGCAATGGTGGCAATTGGTCTCTAGTTCCTTTTGGCATACACACCGCCCCTTTCCTTTTACTTATCTTTTTCTGACAGACGATAAGAAAGACGCATCAAACTCTCTGCCAGATGAACATTTTCTACCACAACATGTGAGGGCACTTTCAGATCGGTAGACGCGAAATTCCAAAACGCCTCCACTCCGACTTCCGCCAGTCTCCCGGCGATCTTCGACGCCTGATCTTTGGGAACCGTAAGGGCTGCTATGTGAACCGGGTGCTCTTTTACAAACACTTCAATATCTTCAATCGAATAAACCGGAATGTCGTTGATCTTTTTTCCGATTTTTTCCTTGTCGACATCAAAAATACCAGCCATCTGAAATCCCCGCTTCGTAAATCCTCCATAATTTGCCAATGCACGTCCCAGATTTCCGGCTCCGATAATAATTACATTATAATTATGTTCGAGTCCCAATATTTTCCCAATTTCATCATGAAGATACCCTACATTATATCCATATCCCTGCTGTCCAAACCCACCAAAATTATTAAAATCCTGCCGGATCTGGGAAGCCGTTACATTCATTTTTTTGCTCAACTCATGCGACGAAATCCGATCAATCCCTTTTTCGAGCAATTCACTCAGATATCTATAATATCTTGGAAGACGCTTGATTACTGCAGATGATATTTTCTTTTCTTCCAATGTGCCAACCTCCGTTACGTCCGTAACGATTCAGGGTCCCACCCAAATATTCGCATTTTCGAACACTTCGTGTTCTTTCCCGCCTTTGGCAAGGCTAAAAATGCTCATATTGGGTGGGGAGCCCTATTAGGCTCCAATGTCTGCAAGCAAATGTCTCTTACATGCAAGCATGACGCTCCATTTGCTTGCAGACATTGCCCCTGAATAGTTACGTTTTTATATATTATACTACATTTTCTTTTATAAAAAAAGATGTAAAAATCAACTTTTTATGCTATACTGTCTTTAGCAAATATTTTGATTGGAGAATGTTATGATATTAGCTTGTAACCATATAGAAAAAAAGTTTAATGACGAAGCGCTCTTTTCCGACGTTTCTTTTCATATCAATGAACACGAATGTACTGCTCTTGTGGGCGTAAACGGCACCGGAAAAACCACCCTTTTGCGAATTATCGTCGGAGAACTTCCGGCAGATAACGGCGATGTCATTCTGGCAAAGGATACTTCTGTCGGCTATCTTCCGCAGCAGCAGGGATATCATTCGGACAAAAGTATCTACGATGAATTGTGGGAAGTGAAAAAGGACATTGTCGCTCTCGAACGTGAGATCCGCACGATGGAAGAAACGATGCAGACCGCTTCCGGGGAAGAATTAAATCCCCTTTTGGAACGCTATCACCGCATGCAGACTGAATTTGAGGCAAAAGACGGCTACGCCTGCAAAAGCCAGATTATGGGAATCATCAACGGACTTGGATTTGTCGGAAATGATATTGACAAATCGATCAATACTCTTTCCGGCGGACAGAAAACCCGTGTGGCACTCGGAAAACTCCTTCTCCTTGAGCCGGATTTACTGATCCTCGACGAGCCGACCAACCACCTTGACCTCGCTTCGATCCAATGGCTGGAAACGTATCTTTCCAACTACAAGGGAAGTGTCCTGATCGTATCGCATGACCGCTATTTTCTTGACCGTATCGCCGACAAAGTGGTCGAACTTGACCACGGAAAAGCAACTGTTTTCAAAGGAAATTACAGCGATTATGCGCAGAAAAAAGAACTTTTACGCCGGGATGCGATCAAACAATATGAAAATTATCAGCAGACCGTGCGCCACCAGGAACAGGTCATTGAAAAACTGCGTTCTTTTAACCGTGAAAAATCAATCAAACGGGCAGAAAGCCGCCAAAAAATGTTGGAAAAAATGACACCTGTGGACAAGCCGGTATCAGAACAGAAATCCATGCACTTTTCCCTTGTTCCGGAAAAAGAAAGCGGAAAAGATGTTTTGCGTGTGGAAAATTTCGGAAAGTCTTTTGGTGACTTACACCTTTTTCAGGGTGTTTCCTTTGAATTGTTCCGCGGAGAACGTGTTGCTTTGATCGGGAAAAACGGAACCGGTAAAACAACCCTTCTCAAAATGCTCTGTGAACTGGAATCTCCGGATCAGGGTACTGCCGTCTTTGGCACGAACGTGGAACTTGGCTATTACGACCAGGAGCACAATGTACTGCACGAGGAAAAAACGATTTTTGATGAAATCCACGATGACTACCCGGATCTTAACAATACGAAGATCCGCAATGTCCTCGCTGCTTTTCTCTTTACCGGGGAGGATGTCTATAAAAAGATTTCACTTCTTTCCGGTGGAGAAAAGGGACGTGTCTCCCTGGCAAAACTTATGCTTTCCAAAGCCAATCTCCTGCTTCTCGACGAGCCGACCAACCACCTGGATATTGACTCCAAAGAGATTCTGGAAGATGCTTTGAATCATTATACCGGAACGGTCTTATACGTATCGCATGACCGCTATTTTATCCAGAAAACCGCTACTCGGATCCTGGATCTGACCAATGAACATATTCTTTCATACGATGGAAATTATGACTATTATCTGGCGAAGAAGGATCTTGTCGAAAGCCGCTATCTCGGCAACACGACAGAATCTGCGCCAAAAACGGAGGCTCCGTCTACGGCTAAACTCGACTGGAAGGAGCAGAAAGAACGGGAAGCAAAAAAAAGAAAGATTGAAACCGCGTATGAAAAAGCAGAAAACGAAATCCAAAAACTGGAAGAACTCATCGAAGAAACCGATGCGCAGATTGCCCTTCCGGAATACGCTTCCGACGTTGCCAAATTGACCGAATTGTCAAAGCAGAAGGAACAGTATGAGGCAGAACTGGAAACCGCGATGGAGGAATGGGAAAAAGCAGCGCAGGCGTTGGAAGAATTGGAATAAGACAAGAAATCCCCCGAGTAAAAAGCGGACAAGCTTCACCCGGGGGATTTGTTTTTGTTTCTATTTTGTCACTTTTATCTTTATCTTATTCATTACACCATTTTGTGCAACAGCATACACCGTCGCTTTTCCCGCTTTTTTTGTCGTAATCTTTCCTTTTTTAGATACAGACAAAACCTCCGGATTCGACACAACGTAGCGTATCTTATCGATATGCCATTTGCATTTTTTTCCAGTCGGAAGGACTACCTTTGCTTTCAGTTTACTTGTCTCACCAAGTTTGAGCATACGCTTTTTCTTTCCCGCAATACGCACCTTCAATGGATTGGCATATTTTCTATTTCCCTTAGTCAAAGCATGAAGCTGCAAAGAACGTCCATATGCTGTTTTTTTACCATTTACAATACGATATGCCTGAATTTCATACTTATACCAGGTGTCTTCTTTCAGTTTTTTATTGATAAATGAAGTTTTTCCTGCTGAAGTAATCGTACAAACAAGTTTCAAATTGCGGATATCTTCTCCCTCGCTGCATCGGGAAGCATAGATAAAATAACCATCGGCTCCTTTCACTTTGGTCCATCTTAGTTTCTGCCAAACATTCTTTGATATCACCGGCTGAATCAAATCCATCATTACAGGCAGTACTTCGTCTTTCACAGATGGACTTATCGCCGTCTGTCCCGGTACCGGTGGCACTGTTACCGGTACCGATGTTTCTGTCGGAGCCACCGTTGGCGATGCTGTTGGCGATGTCGTCGGCTGTGGAGACAATTTAGGAATCACCATACTTTCTTTGGTAACTTCTTTCGTTCCCTGGGCATCTTCAAAATATTTTCCACAGTCTTTACATTCATAATATTCTTTATTTCCTTCTGTCTTTTCCGTCGCTGCCACTGCTTCAATCTTATCCAGATTGTACGTGCATACAAGGCGCTCTACCACAATCTCTACCGTTGTATTTTCATAGTTTTCTTTATCCGCTCCTACATACTCTGCAGATACTGTTATACCTCCTGTCTCCGGTATGGTCTTTCCAATGAATTCTTCCTTTATTTCCCAATCACTGTCATTTTTTAACATATCCTTTGTGATCGTCTTTTGTGAAAATGATACAGAAAGATTCTGTGCCGGTGTCTGCATTGGTTTTGCTGCTTTGAATATGGTATATTCCTTGGTCACCTGAGCATCTTCTATCTTCATAACAGCGGTGATCGTCCCTGCCGACTTAAGATCAGTCGTTGCTTTTCCATCTCGCAGGTATGTGATTTTACATTTTTTCAACCCTTCATACTGTCCCCAGGTATCTGCATAATCCTCTACTGCGGGATGGTCTTTTTTATCATATTGCGCATTTTCTGCCGTAAGCATCACATTCGTCTGATGCGCCGGATTCACTTGACATGTTGCAACAATTCTATCTCCATCCGTCGTATAATCAAAAGAATGGGTCAATTTACTATTCGGTGTATTGGTATATACTTTTTTGCACATATCATACCCATCATATACCGTATTTGCTGCATTCTTTTTTAACGTCGGATAGATATCTGCCTTTTCTCCAAAAAGGTTCTGATACCACACCTGCGTTCCATCGGATATTTCATTATTTAAGTGATAACAAACCTCTCCCGATTTCATTCTCTCTTTGGTTCTTCCGATGCCGGCACGTATATCAGATCCTTGCTTTTCTTCATCCACGTCGGAGTCATAATAACAATTTACAACCGTTCCAAAGTTTGCAGCAATCGGGAAAATAATCTCATCTTGACTCGCACCGTCCAAAATCTGTGTTGTATCAAATTCATTGTTCACTGTCAGACAGTTTTTTATCTCTCCCATATTCACACCGGTTACCGTCCCCACCGGATCATACTCATAAATTCCACCACTGCTTCTTTTTATCGAAATCGAACTTCCATCCACCTTGCAATTCTCGATCACTCCACGGTTAACACCACAGACTGCTCCCACGGACCCTTCGTTTTTATAATTTCCACCCGGCAGCAAAACATTCTCAAGACAAAGATTTCGAATCGTCCCCTTCAATGTACGACAGATGGCACCGGTCGTTATTTCACCCCCCTGCATATTTTTGATGGAATGTCCGTTTCCATTAAAGATTCCTATATAATTTTCAACATCTGCACTTAACCCGGCACCTTCCATATCAATATCTGCCTCCAATCCGGCATTGATACGATCATCTGCATTTGCCATCATAGAAAAGCGATTCAATTCTTCTTTATCGGATATCCGCACATAGTCTACCCCTTTTTCTGTAACAACATCCAGGCTTTCCAGTGTCATATCCTGTATCACACGGCTTCCTCCATAATAACAGCAGCCAAAAGCCCCCCACTCATCCGGCGGATCCAAATATATTTTACCGGCCGGCAGCGTACTCATCGACTTGGTAACTCCGTCAATTGTCACATTGTACTCGCGGACAGATGATGTCATCGTAACTTTCATATCCGAGCTAACCACCGTATCTTCGTTAAATTGCGCACCATCTTCCGTCTGATATGTATAAGTATATTGATCATCATCAAACAATTTTCCAAATTTTGTGTTTTTTTCTACTTTTACCGTACAATATGCATTTTTATTGCCGGCAAGAACAAATTGAACTGTACACAATGCCGGACTGGTTTGTTTTTTCAATTGCGATGTACCGTCATCCCATTTATAAAGATAGGATTCACCGTTAATTTCAATGACGTTACTTCCCTTTCGCAGATAGGCTTCTAACTTTCCCTCTTCTGACGTTTCTAAGGTACTTGCCGGATATCCGTTAACAGCAGTTACTTTCTGATTCACCGGCAAATCAGAAACCGTCATTTTTTGCAATACATAGCCATTTCTATCCTCCAGCTGACCAATATATGTCGATCCAAACAATCGTGCCGTTCCCATCTTTGCTGTATCTGTCGATCCAAGATAATCAGACGTTATATCTCCATCCAAAAACCGGTAAACACCTTTATCATTTAGGTTAGCCTGGCCACATATGATGGACCCTCCCATCATATACCATTGCGCCAAATTGTTTATCTTTGCCCCTTCTGCTTTTACCGTTCCTGATTTCATGATAAAACTTCCTCCGACATTATCCTGAGAACCACCTCCATGCATTAAATAGCCTGCATTATTTAATTGCAAAGAAGAATTTGGTGTATCAGCATCTTCACTGATTGTCAACTGTCCATACAATTTGAAAATCATTGAAGTATTTATGCACCCTTGTGTTTCGTGTAATTTTGCCATACTAACCGTATTTTTTCCTTTAAGATATAAGTTCGCCGTCCCCATGATTTCCATAAACGGAAACAATTGATCCCTCTCATCAGACGATGCGCAGTTTCGAATATCAAGATCATACAAATCATCATTTTTGATCGTTACATTGTCTAAGATCACATTGGCCTTTACTCCATCTGCTACTGTAATATGTACATCAATATAAGCACCATTGATCTCATTGTCTCCTGTGATTGTATAGGTGCCGTCTTCCGTGATATTAATCTCTATGATTGTTACATCATGCTTCGTCCCTCCATAACTCGTAATGGTCTTTTCGACAAATAATTTCGGATCATCAAGATTATATGTTACATTCTTTGCCGACAAAACACTTGCTTCCTGTGCATAGGCATTGGTCGGCGGAATCACTGGGATTCCTGTCAGTACTGTCGCCGAAAGTGTCCCTATGCAAACGACTTTGGTCCATTTTTGTTTTAAATTTTTTCTAATCTTTTTCCCCTGCAACTGATTGTTATTATAAAAAAACTGTTTACGCATATACTGCCTCCATTTCATTTCGATATTTCCAATATCTGTCTCCTAAAACTTTTGTTTCCGTATTCCATGGTTTTTCCGCACTCGTATAATGAATGATACATGGTTTTTCCCGGTAAAGATCTTCATACAATTTTCGGTTATTCACATTTTCTTTTGCTATCTGTTCTGGAATATATGTCATATAATTCCATCTACAGTCCATCACTTTTACTCTTCCATCAAATAAAATATTTAACACATCTTGATCGTTATATTTATAATTATGACGATGAAGGATTTCAAACACCTGTTCCTGATTGATTCTTTGTCTGGTTTTTTTCAGATCTATCACAAGCACACCGGCATTAAAATAATTCTCAGGCACTTGCATGCCAAGAGCTTCCGTCCGATAATTGTCAACATTGTAAGGGTATCCCTCCAGAAAAATCGGACTCTTCGTCTTCGATAAAAGCCGAAAATCTTCTGATCGAACGGCTGCCACCTCGCAGTTTCCCAGTTCAATATCATACAATTTGCTGATATCTCCCTCTACAATAAGATCACAATCCAGATAAAGTATCTTATCATACTTGGCAAACATTTCTCCAAAAAGAAATAAACGATAGTTTGTTTCAATCGAATAATAAACTCCGACATCATATTCTACTTTCTTTTCATATTGTGCCATCGAAATAAATCGAACGGATACATTCCCTTCTTTTTCCATATTTTTTATTTTTTCCTGCTGCTCCCTGCAGATATCCTTATGCAGGATAATTATATCATACATTCGCTTTGTATCACAGTTTTTCAACAGCGAGTAAAGAACTGTTGCCAGATGCGGAGCATATTTTTCATTGCTGGCAAAGCAAAGATTTACAGATTGATATGCTGGTTCAATTATTTTCATATATTTCTTTCCTTTTTTATTATGCTTATTTCCTTTATTTCTTTTTCACTGTTACCTTAATCTTCACCACTTCTGTTCCACTCTTAACCGTGATAACGGTCTTTCCGGCTTTTAAGGCTTTGATCTTTCCGTTTTTACTCACCTTTGCCACCTCTTTGTCTGAAGATTTGAATGTTATCTTCTCCTGCGAAGTCAATGGTGTCAGTTCCGTCTTTATCTTAAAGGTCTTTCCTTTTTTCAATGTCAATTTCCGTTTTTTTACATTGGTTAAGGTCAATTTCTGTGTCTTAACTTTTTTCTTCTGAACTTTTACCTCTACCGAAGCAGATGCACCTCTTTTGGTGGTAACAGTTATGACAGCCGTCCCCACCTTTTTGGCTTTTATCTTTCCTTTTTTGGTTACGGTCGCAACCTTTGTATCGGAAGATTTCCACTTTTCAATGGAATCGCCGTTGCCAAGTGTCGCTTTTACCGCCGTTGTGCTTTTCCCTTTCTGCAGTACAATAGCAGAAACATTTAATGTTACTGTTGCCGCCGTTGGCTGCGGAGTTCCCGTTGGCTGTGGAGTTCCCGTTGGCTGTGGGGTTCCTGTTGGCTGTAACACCGGGGTCGCCGTTGGCTGTGGGGTTCCCGTTGGCTGTGGAGTTCCCGTTGGCTGTGGGGTTCCTGTTGGCTGTAACACCGGGGTCGCCGTTGGCTGTGGGGTTCCCGTTGGCTGTAACACCGGGGTCGCCGTTGGCTGTGGGGTTCCCGTTGGCTGTGGGGTTCCCGTTGGTCTGGGAATTTCATTCCACTTTGCATAAAGTATCCTGTCTCCGGTCACCGGTGTGGCAAAGTCATAAGCATTTGTGCAGGCTTCATCCGTATACCAGCCTCCAAAGGTATATCCCGTTTTCGTTGGATCCTCCGGTTTAGTAACCGGTGTTTCATAATCCGCTGTTTCCACATCGACAGAAGATCCTCCTACGGAATCAAACGATACCGTATATGTATTGATCGTCCACTTTGCATATAAGATCATATCTTTTGTCACCTGCGCAGTAAAGTCATAAGCATTCTGGCAGGCTTCATCCGTATACCAGCCTCCAAAGGTATATCCTCTTCTCGTTGGATCCTTCGGTCTGGTTACTGCTGCCGGATAAGTTACTGTCTGATCCTCGACAGAAATTGTATCATCACCGGTAGAAAAGCGGACCTTGAAAGTGACAGCTGTATACTCCGCATAAAAATCTGTATCTTGAGTAAGAGTAATCGTTTCTCCCGTAGCAACCGGTGTTTGTAAATTCTTATCGGTACACCACTTTGTTACCGTATAATATTCGGTATCCGGAAGATACGCTGGGTTGATCGTGCTGCCTTTTTTTGCATAATAGGTCTGCGTGTAATCTGAATAATGCAGCGTAACAGATACCTCCTCATCGCCCTCTGAAAGAGCGGATCGTAAGAGAGTCTTATCCGGCACCAGTCCGCTCGTGTACGCTAATTTCGAACCGGCACTGCCGTCGCTGCCGTCGACTCCGGATGCAAGCGTAGTGTTATTATCATCCGTATAGTAGGTACCTGCCGCACCACCGGTCCCTCCGGTTCCGGGAGTATAGGTTACAGTTGCTCCGGAAGAAATGGCATAAAAACTTCCTTTAAAAGAAAGTGCATCGCCGCCGTTACCGCCATTGGTACCATTTGCCGTTCCGTATGATTGAAACTTATTCTTAAGGCGTTCATAACCAGAATCACCTCGCCCGCCATTGCCACCGGTAAGAGTAAGACGAGCATCGTCACGCACCAACAGGCTGCCGCCGGTAAAGTTCAGTGCACAGCCTCCCGGAGTACCATCCAGTCTGCCGTCGCCAGATTTATTCCCACTCACTCCCTGGTATCCATCTGAACCCTTAATGGTAACCTGACTTCCACTATCCACTTTCAGTGCGGCACCGGAAAACTTTATCCCGGAACTTCCGTTTCCAGATTGCTGCCCCGCCGTAGCTCCGGCCGCCGCCGTTCCACCGGTGATTGTGACCGTTTGCTGTAAGATCAGGGATACATTGGGAGAAGTGACGCGAAGACCCACGGCACCCTGTCCATCATACCCCAACGTTTCGATTCCGTTACCACCTGTTAAATCGGCATTTTTCAAGATCAATGTACCACTCCCGGCAATCTCAAGCGCGGGCGTAGCAGAATCAGATTCATACTCAATTTCATCCCGACCATGGATGGAATACCCTTTTCCATCCAGAATAACGGTTTCTCCCGCTGCCAGAGTGATCTTTAATCCATTTGTGACATCACCTGTCAGGGTATAGACGGTCTGTCCCTCTGCATTTGTCGTGATTTCGACAGGTGCCTCCGACTCTGCCGTAATCTCTGTCCCATCATTTTCAAGTGTTGCTGCTTTTACTGTCGTCTTTGTCACGATCTGCCCGGTAAATACCGAGGTAAGTACAATCGCAAGAGCAAGCAGGTATGCAAGCAGTTTTTTAACTTCTTTTTTCATTTTCTTTTCTCCTTTTTGATTTTTCTTTCGGCGTTTGATAAACACCGGAATCCATTCATTTACTTTTTTACTTCATCTATATAAAATTTTCTCTCCGAAGTGGTACAACCCGGATAGCACTACCTGTTTTACCACTTTTGGAGAAGAAAATATTATGCATTGATAACCTTTGCCAGATACAACCGCAATGCCTTCTCACTGCTTTTTTCACCCTCGACATATTCGATTTTCGTGATATCCTTTAGGATACACCCACAATGCCCCGGAAATGTCGGAAAGCATGTCACATGCAGATACGTGTCGATCTCCGGACTGCAATCTATGATTTCCAGGATTCTGCCATATAGGACAACCTGTTCATAACTCCGGAGCCATTTGGCATCCATGTTCGCAAAAACAGACCCAAAAGAACTTCCGATCAAATCTTTTAACGGTGTTTTCTCGATTTTGGCAAGTGCTTCATTGCCATAACAGAAAATCCAGTCTACCGCTTCCGCATTATCGTCAAATACCATCTCAATATCCGCAAATGCAAATGGCATATGATCAAAACTTCGGTAATGTTCCGCATAATCCTCATAAGTCATCGACTTTTTACTCGCACGAAGTTTCTTCAATATCTTCTTCTGATTTTCAAGCTGTGTACAAATGATTCTTTTTTTATTTCGGTTGCTATAGGGAAGTTTCTCTCCGGTATTTAAAAGAATGTATTCCTTCGTTACAGAATGAATGGCTTTGGATGCTGCGATACACTGGCGGCTGATACGAATAAACGCCTTGCCCAGCTGCTCCTCCAATACCCCTATAGAATTCGAATAATAAAATTGTTTTCCGTCTATCATATAAATCCACGGCTTGGCATGACTTTCTTCTTCTGTTTTCATAGCATACAAAATATCCTCCGTATTTATTTTGAATTCCTGCTGTGAAGACTTGTTTTTTACAGTCAGAAATGTCGCTTCTTCCTTCATATATGTTCTCCTCATCTGATTTGTTTCATCAACCATCACTTATGGATTACAACCATGTAATCTTATTCTTATCCTATCATAACTGTATCGCAAATTCAATAAAAATATTATTTATTAAAGAGTATTTTGTCTGCTTTTTGCAAAATTCTTTTGTTTTTCTCGCAATTAAGGAAGTTTTGTTCCTCAAGTCCAAATTCACGCAAAAAAGCAGTTCCGGACCCCCTCCCGTTCATGCTCATTCCAAGCCCTTTTATGAAGTGAACACAAAATTGGATTGAAAAGCAGCTTTCTTTCCTTTATAATATATAATATGTTTATACATTTATTACCAAAATTCGTCATTGAGAGGATGGAAGACTATGAAAAAAGAATGGAATGGACGGACTGTATTTTTTCTGGCTATGGCAATGACACTGATCTGTTTTCTGCCATTTCTAATACGTGATAAAGGATTATTTATTTATTTTGGCGACTACAATATGCAGCAGGTTCCGTTTTATCTCAAGATACATGAAGCGGTTCGTAATGGACATTTTTTCTGGGATATGACCACGGATCTGGGAAGCAGCATCTATACCAGCTATTCGTTTTATCTGCTGGGAAGCCCTTTTTTCTGGATAACCGTGCCTTTTCCAAAGCAGGCGGTACCATACCTGCTTCCTTTTTTGCAAATGATAAAGATCGCCCTTGCCTGTCTTGGAGGCTATTATTATAGCAGACAATTTGTCAAAGATACCCGATGTGCCTGCCTAAGTGGTCTTCTTTACGGTTTTAGCGGCTTTACTCTAGTCAGTCTGGTCTTTAACCATTTTGGAGAAGTCGTTGCCTTTTTCCCATTTTATCTGCTGGCAGCGGACCGGCTTGCACAGAAAAAAAACTATGGCCTGTTTTCACTTCTTACAGCACTGATGGCAATTACAAATTATTTCTTCTTTTTTGGCGAAGTTCTCTTTCTGCTGCTGTATCTGCTGATACGTTATGGGACAGATACCGCCCGGCATATGAAGGAAAAACTCTCTCTTTTGGCACGTTTTATCGCGGAACTCCTGACCGGTGTCTTTCTTTCCGCTTTCTTTCTGCTCCCTTCATTGCTTGCCGTAGCAGGGAACACCCGTCTGTCAGAAACCATTTTTGACAGAAATCCCCTTATCTATTCGGATGTCAGGACATATCTTGCCCTGTTGAAAAATCTTATCCTGCCACCGGATACCATTCAGGGTGAGACATTGTTCGGAACAGAGGAAGGCACCCTTGCTTCTCTCAGTCTGTTTCTTCCTCTGTTTGCCTGCTGTGGTGTAATTGCCTATTTTATCCAGAAAAAAGGATGGGATTTTTTCAAAAAATTGTGTCTTGTCTGCCTCCTGCTTGCTGTCATTCCGCTTGGTAATTCTTTGTTTGTCGCAGGCAATGCCACATATTATACAAGATGGTTTTTTATGCCGCTCCTGCTGATGGCGGTCATGACTGCCTCTGCCGTAGAATCCTTTGAGCCAAAGCCATTTACCGTCGGAACTCTTTTCTGGGGCGGAATGCTGCTCTTCTTTTTGCTGACTAATATAATCACAAAGTCTGCAACTGTTGATGCAACCGGAATCTTTTTGATCAAAAACCGTTCTTCTTACGAAACAGAATTGACCGTTGGCATCTGTAGTTTCCTTATTCTTGTCTATCTTGTATGGATTTTGAAAAAAGATACAAAGAAAAAATATCTCACGGTATTTCTCGGTGCTGCCATTCTCTGCTGTGCTGCGACTTTTTATCTTCATATGAATACCGGTTCAAGTCAGGTCACGGATACCGGTAGATTCATCTATAAGAATCAGCTGGATGCGGATACCAGCCAATTTCTTCCCAAAGAGGATGATTTTTACCGGTTTGAGACAAACACCGGTAGCAACCATTATATTTTGACACAGGAAATGCCATCCATCTCCTGTTTTCTCAGTACTGTCTCAGGCAGTATTATGGATTTCTATAAATTTGCAGGCATCACCCGCACGGTATCCAGCCAGATTCCTTATGACCGGACAGCCCTGCGCGATCTATTGTCCGTGCGCTACTTCCTTCAGGATGCACAAACGCCGGCAGATCCGGGAGATTCTTCACAAGAACTTTTGTCCGCCTATCAGTCGGTGACAAAAGAAAACGGATATTTTGTTTACGAAAATAAAAATTACCTGCATATGGGAACTATTTTTTCCTATTATATGAAACGTTCCGAATACGAAACTCTTTCTGAAACCCAAAAGGATGCGGTACTCCTTCATGCCATGGTGATTGAAGATAAAGACTGTGAAAATTTGGAAGATTCTCCCGAGGTTACGCTTCTCTCCGCCGAGGATTTTAAAGAAATGACAAAAGACAGCAGACCGGAAGATGACGAAAACGCTCAATGTACCGCCCTCAACCAGACAGCTGCCACAACATTCTGCTATGATAATACCAGCCTTACTTTTACCTATGATCATGCGAAAAGTGGTCTGGCATTTTTATCCATTCCTTACAGCAGCGGTTTTACTGCTTATGCGGACGGAAAAGAAATACCTCTTTTCGTAACCGATGGCGGCCTGATGACGACAATATTACCTGAGGGTACGACTAATCTTGCGCTTGTCTACCGGGAACCGGGGCTGGTACCGGGCATTGTAATCAGTCTGATCGGGATTGCTCTGCTCGCCGTATGGGTATTGTGGCACAGACGCTTTCTGAAAAAGAATGTCGGTCGATGAGAGATTTTCTTCCCCATTCATTAAAATCCACCATTTTGATATGCTCTGGCAATGACATACGATGGTTCATAGAATGCACTGCAATTGTAATTATCAATAACTTCACAAAGTTCGTCATTATAAACCCGAATGATCGCCTCTACATAATTTTCTTTGGAAGACATCGTATCTCTTACCAATCTTTGATATACTGCCCCCATATCCAACGCAGAGGGGATAATTTCTGCAAGTTCCCTGTCAACGGCTGTAATATCAAAGTTCCCTTCCTTTAAGTCATATTCTTTAATCCAATCATTCTCGACTTGAAGTGGATTTTCGCAATGCAATACATTGGCACAACTCAGCAAATGATATAATTCCTCTTTTCCAATTGCATTTACAACATATTTGTTTTTCTGCTTAATGTGACGTGCTACCCTTTCGATCATATAACAGATAAAATAAACGTCATCTAACTGTATCTCTTCCTCCGGAAAATACTTATTTTTCATAGTGTATCACTTCCTTCAAATGTCAATGTTTTCAATGCCTCTTCGGTGCAAAACACAATCTGGTGCGTAGGATAATTGAACTTTGCAATTTCCCAAAATGCTTTTCGAGGAATTCTTCCATCTATAAAGGCTTCCACATAATTCCAAATCTGATCGTCTGCCATTGGTCCCTCAATAATATCATAATCATGTTCTATACCTCTGCGGCAGTTCACAACAAAATCCAGCCATTCATCTGTCATCTCATCGAATTTTAAGACTTTTAACCCCGAATCCTGCACATACTTATAGCGATTAATAACTGAATTTTCCTTTTTGGTCATTGCCCACCGTTTCGCCTGTTTAAACAAGTTCGTACAATAAAAACCATATCCAAAATCTTTATAAAAACCATTCTGAAGCACTCGCGGAACCGGTACTTCTACGTTACTTCCATGGTATACAATATTCTGCATAGAATTCCCCCTGATAATTTTAGTAGAAAGGTGCCGCCACAATACATGCAACGGCACCTTTTTTCATTTATGCCGAACCCCTATCAGATCTCGACATCCTCACTATAATCTACATTCTCATAGCCAAAACCGAACATATGATAAAACTCATCCCAGTATTCTTTGATATCACCGAGAGTCTCGATGGATTCCGAATCTACTTTGTCCCATACTTCGGAGATCTTGTCCTGTACTTCCGGACGCATCTCATAGTCGTCAAGACGGATTCTTCCTTCCTCATCGGTTTCCGGGCCGTTTGGCAGTTTTTCCATAAACAGGCGGTCCATCTGCTCGATACAGCCTTCATGCAGCCCTGCGTCTTTCATCACACGATAAAGCAGGGAGATGTAAAGCGGAACAATCGGAATCGCTGCGCTGGACTGCGTTACAAGTGCTTTGTTTACGGATATGTATGCTTTTAATCCAAGGCTTGCAAAGTCCTCATTCATCTTCACGGAAGTCTGATACAGATGCTTTTTCGCCTGTCCGATGCTTCCCTCTTTATAGATCGGATGCGTAACTTCCGGTCCGATGTAAGAATACGCAAGCGTTACAGCATTTTCTGCTACGACACCGGCATCGGCAAGTGCCTGAATCCAGTCATACCAGTCTTCGCCGCCCATAACCTGGATCGTCGCCTGAATTTCTTCTTCTGTGGCAACCGGAACGGTCACCTCTTTGATCTCATTCGTGCGAAGATCAATGGTTTTATTGGTAAATGGCTCGCCGACGGTCTTCAGTACAGAAGAAACAGTCGTTCCATCCGGCAAGGTTCTGCGTGGTGCTGCCATACTATAAACGATCATATCAACTTTTCCAAAATTTTCCTTTATGCAGGCAATGACATCTTCTTTCATTTCTTTTGAAAAACCATCTCCGTTAAAGGATTTTGCATAATAGCCATCCTCTGCTGCAATCTTTTCAAAAGCCTGCGTATTGTAATAACCGGCGGTCGCTGTACGTTTGCCCTTGGCTTCACGCTCAAATGCCACACCGATCGTATCTGCTCCATATCCATACGTTACAGCGATACGGGATGCCAGACCGTAACCGGTGGAAGAACCGATCACTAACACTTTCTTAGGTCCTTCTACCTGCTTTTTTTGTTTGGTATACTCAATCTGTCTGTGCACGCTTTCCTCGCATCCTTTCGGATGAGCTGTCGTACATATAAATCCTTTTACCTTTGGCTCAACTACCATTTTAATCCTCCAATCTTTATCTCATGATTACATAAAATAATATCATAAAGAAGTGCAATACACTTCCTGCGATAACAAATAAATGAAAGATCGAATGCATATAACGTTTCGTCTTTCCGAGGCCATACAACACGGCACCGATCGTATATGCAATTCCTCCGCCGACGAGATATACCATTCCACCAAAGCCAAGCAGTTCCATCGTCGGTTTGATAAACAAAATAATACACCATCCCATGCCAAGATAACAGATCATCGCCATTTTCTTATATTTTTCAAGGTCAATTGCGGTAAATGTCGCCGCACCAAGACAGCACGCCCACACCATACCAAAGATCACAAATGCGATGACCGGATGATTGACACGGATTCCTGCCAGCGTGATCGCAGTATAAGTACCTGCGATCAAAAAATAGATCGTGCAGTGGTCAATGACTTGAAACACTTTTTTTGCCCTTTCGGCTGTCAGCCCATGATAAATACTTGACATCGCATACAGAGCAACCATTGTACCGCCGTAAACTGCCGATGCCACGACAGCCCATGGATCGCCTTTCAAAGCAGAAAAAATGACGCAGAGCACCAAAGCGGCGATTGCCAGCACACCTCCGACGATATGGGAAACCATATTAAAAATTTCCTCTCCTCTCGTATAATCCGGAAGTGTTCGATCTTTTAATTTTGTTCTCTTTTTCTTTTCCATCTTCTTACCCTCCGTGTCTGCATATTAGATTCCCATTGCATTACATAGTCCCATGGATAACACAAGGCTCATGCCGATCAGTACTACATTTTTGCATTTTGCCTTTTTGAGTAAAAAAAGATTCAATCCATAAATGGCAAAGATCATGATCAGTATGGTAAACCATGGATATTCTTTATTTTGCGCCAATGTCATACTGGATTGTATCAATCCTGACATGACGGTCAATAAAAGTCCTGATACGATCACTTTAATGGATTTCTTTATATTAATAAATACCTCAATATTTTCCAAATATTCATAAAGGTGATAAACCACATCAAATACGACCGCAGAAGCCATCACACTCATCGCAAATCCGGCAAGTGCCATCCACATGCCGCCTGCTGTCGTGCCTGCCAGTCCATATCCATAAGAATAGCCGATTCCCGACAACGTCTTACATAAGATGGATCCCGGCAGAATATTTACAATAAGTATCAGATAATTATAAAAAGAGTTTTCACTGATATAATCCGGCACAAACAGCCCATCCGCAATTGTCAGATAGGCATCGCCGCCTCCAAATGAAATCAGGGAAGACGCAATTCCTTTTACAAAAAACGGTAAACACTGCTCAGCAAAATAAAACATTGCCGGCAGACTGAGAAAAACCGCCGCAGCTATCCATACTGCACTTTCTATCACCAGTGGTTTTAGTACCTTTTTTCGTTTCTTTTTCTTTTTGACCGAACTTTTCTTAAAACTGTATACCGCCAGAACGATCATAACAACACGCACCGTCCACGTCACGATATCATTATCTATGATCTTCGCTTTTCCAACGCACAAAAGGTAAATGCCCGCCACGATACCGGCCGGTACCATCGTCTGCCATTGAAATTTACAATCTGTGACTAATATGGCAAAAAAAGCAATTGCCAGCATTTCAATCGTAGAAATACTAAATAACGGTGTCTTATCAATCTGAAAGATACGAAACAGATTGCGCCCAGCTGTCAGTATAAATACACCGACGCACACGCCAATTGCCTTTCCACGGTGCTTTTTTACCACACAGTCCTGAAAGGCATTGTCAATATATTCCGTTAAAAGGCACATGATAAAGGCGGTGATCCCAATCGATGCATACTGAATCTGGGTCAGCACTTTCGGATTCAATCCGTCCATGCCTGCCATCAGAAGTACCGTCATCAGGGCGCCGGGAAATGCCATCGCGATCGCCGCAAGGATCATTCCTTTTTTCCCGGAAACCGCTTTTCCTACCCCTGCTGCAATTTCTACCGGAAGTGCTCCCGGAGTCAGTGCGGCCGCCACAATATCTTTCTCGTACTCTTCTCCCGTGATAAACCCCTTTTCTTCTACGACTTCCTGTTGAATCACTGGAATCAGTGCATTTCCGCCTCCAAACCCGATCAATCCGATCTTATTCATGGAGACAAGCATTTGTACTAACTTTTTCACGTCTTTTCCTCATTTGACAAAAGATGAAACAACACTGCTTTGTAGATCAAAACAAGCCGTACATCTTTGTCGCAATATCGATTCTTCAAAAATTCTATTGTTTTATATCCATATACCAAAACCAGTATACTTAAAGCCACAAGTTTTATTTCCGGAAGAAGAGGCATACAGATCAGAAAAAGAACGGCCGCCGTAAATCCGGCGCTGATCACCCCAAACAAACGGCTGATCGTTACCGACAAGCGCACGGTCTGCAACAGATTCAGCAGCCGTCTGTCAAGATGTTCTTCCTTATTTTCTATTAAGACAAAATAGATATCACAAAAAATATCCATACATTCTTTTTCTTTTAATTTTGCACAATACTCTCTATAGCGTTTTCTTCCAAACTCTTTCTGCATTAATCTGCCTAATACACTAACCAATTTTTTTCTCCTTCGGTTTCTGCCTTATCTCTATAGTATTCGGCAATACCTTGTTTGGTTATACGTAAAAGATCAGCAAAATTTATAAATTGTCGTTGATGTAAATGTGTCGCCTGCTTTCAAAAGACAGGATTCAAACGACGGAATATTGATGGAATTTGGAAAATACTGAGTTTCAAAGCAGACACCGTTTCTCTTCGTATACTCTGCCCCTTCTTTTCCTTCTTCTTTCACAATAAAGTTTCCGGTATACAACTGCATTCCCGGAAGATCGGTATATACTTCCATCGTTCTGCCGCTTGTGCTTTCCGAAACTTCTGCCACTTTTTCAACGCCTTTTGTCTTCTTATCCAAAGCAAAGTTGTGGTCATATCCGCCGGCAAGGATCAATGGTTCATAATCAGCTCCGATATCTTTGCCGATGGCTTTCTTGGTTCTGAAATCCATCGGTGTGCCGGTTACATCGATAATCTTTCCGGTCGGGATCAGATCATCTGTCGTCTCGGTAAATCCGTTTGCCTGAATCCAAACTTCATGATCTGTGATGTCGCCGCCATTGTGTCCTTTCAGGTTGAAATAAGAATGATTTGTTACATTACACAGGGTATCTTTGTCGGATTTTGCTTTATAATCCAGTTTCAATTCATTGTCATCTGTCAATGTATAGGTTACGGAAATCTCCAGATTTCCCGGATAGCCCTGTTCCATATCCGGACTTACACGGGAAAATGTCACACTGTTTTCTCCGGTTTCTGCCTGATACATTACCTTATTGTATCCCGGTGTGCCACCGTGAAGATTGTTCTTTCCGTCATTTTTCTCCAATTCATATGTCGTACCATTCAGTTCGAATTTAGCATCTCCGATACGGTTTCCATGGCGTCCGATAAAGGAACCAAAGAAACATCCATTGACTTCATACGCTGCTACATTGTCAAAGCCAAGGACAACATCAGCAAGTTTGCCGTCTTTGTCCGGTACAAACAACGATACCAGATTGGCACCATAATCAATAAACTGCGCTTTCATGCCATTTTTGTTTTCCAATGTGTACATGGAAACTTCTTCACCGGCACTTGTTTTTCCAAAATTTATCTTTTCTACACTCATTCTTTTACCTCTTTTCTGATCTCAATACCTAATTCTTCCAGCTGCTTTTCATCTACAATATTTGGTGCATCTGTCAAAAGACAGGAAGCATCTTTTACTTTCGGGAAGGCGATCACTTCACGGATGCTGTCTTCTTTTGCCATCAGCATAACGAGACGATCCAGACCGTAAGCCAGTCCTGCGTGAGGTGGTACTCCGTACTTAAATGCATTCAACAGGAAACCGAATTGCTCATGTGCCGCTTCTTTTGTAAACCCAAGGCACTCAAACATTTTTTCCTGAATGTCATTCTGATGAATACGGACAGATCCTCCACCGATCTCTGTACCATTTAATACAATATCATAGGCTTTTGCACGTACTTTGCCGGGCTCCGTGTCGATCAGATCAAGATCTTCTTCCATCGGCATCGTAAACGGATGGTGCATTGCCTGATAACGTCCCAGTTCTTCGTTGTACTCAAGCAGTGGGAATTCCGTTACCCACAGGAAATTGTACACGTTCTTGTCAAGAAGATCCATTCTTCTCGCAAGTTCCAGACGAAGATTGCCGAGAACATCGTATACTACTTTATTTTTATCTGCGGCGAACAAAAGAAGGTCACCCGGCTCTCCTGCCATCGCTTTTACAAGGGCATCCAGTTCTTCCTCTGTCATAAATTTGGCAAACGAAGATTTGTAGGTGCCATCCTCATTGATGCAAAGATAAGCCAATCCTTTTGCGCCGTACTCTTTGGCAAAATCTACCAATGAATCAATCTTTTTACGCGGCATTGCGCCCTGTCCTTTGGCATTGATACCACGGACGGAACCGCCGTTTTCGATTGCGCCGGTGAACACACCGAAACCACAGCCTTTGACAACTTCTGTCACATCCTGAAGTTCCATGCCAAAACGGGTATCCGGCTTGTCCGAACCAAAACGGTCCATCGCTTCCTGCCATGTCATTCGCTGGATCGGGAGCTGTACGTCTACGCCAATCGTCTCTTTAAACAATTTCTTCAACAGTCTTTCATTGACATCGATAACATCGTCTACATCGACAAATGAAAGTTCCATATCGATCTGTGTAAATTCCGGCTGACGGTCGGCACGAAGGTCCTCGTCACGGAAACATTTTACAATCTGGAAATAACGGTCGTAACCGGAACACATGAGCAGCTGTTTGAACAACTGCGGAGACTGTGGCAAGGCATAAAAATTACCCGGATGCACACGGCTTGGTACCAGATAATCTCTTGCGCCTTCCGGTGTACTCTTTGTAAGCATCGGTGTCTCGATCTCCAAGAATCCCTCTTCTGCCAAAAATTGTCTGGTAAGTGTCGCCACTTTGCTTCGCATGATCAGATTTCTCTGAAGATCCGGACGACGCAGATCAAGGAAACGGTAACGAAGACGAAGTTCGTCTTTTGTCTTACTGTTTTCTTCGATTGGGAAAGGCGGTGTCTCGGACTCTGACAAAATTCGAATGTCCTTTGCACGTACTTCGATCGCACCGGTTTTCAGGTTTTCGTTTACCGCACCGGAACGATTCTCTACGACACCGGTTACTGCGACAACAAATTCCGCACGAAGTTTCGTCGCTTTTTCAAATCCTTCGGCTCCGGTATCGCTCTCTTCAAAGATCAACTGTATGATTCCAGAGCGGTCACGCAAATCTACAAAAATGATGCCGCCCTTATTTCTGCTTTTCTGTACCCAGCCCATCACTGTGACGGTCTGTCCAACATTTTCTTTCGTAAGCTCTGCGCATCGGCATGTGCGGCGCAGGCCTTTCATTGATTCTGCCATTTTTTTACATTCCTTTCTGATGTACAACTCTAATCTGCAAAAAATTCCCGGATCTCTTCGTATCCGTCTTTTGCTAATAATTCCTTCTGGAATTTCTTATTTTTCTTCATTACATTGATACTGATCTTGTATCCGTTTTTACGTTCTTCATTTGCCTGGGAAATGACTTTTTTCATCAATTCCGGCGTTGCTTTTTTATCGATCAAATATGCCTTTTTCTTTGAACTTGACGGTACTTTGAAATCACGCTCAAGAAGAAGCATGACAATACGTTCAAATCCGATGGAAAATCCACAGGCACACGTATCATTTCCGGTAAATTTACCGATCATTTCATCGTAGCGTCCACCGCCTCCGACAGACCCTCCAAATTCATCCATCGAAATTTCAAAGATCGGACCGGTATAATAACTCATGCCACGTACAAGTGTCGGATCAAAGGCAATCTTAAAGTCTGCGGATTTTGTCTCTTCCACGGTAGAAATGATCGTCTCAAGATCTTCTGCCGTGCCTGCCTCCAGACAATCGCCCAGTTTTTCTTTCAGATAGTTTACTCCGGCGATATCATTTGTCACCGTTTCAAACAATTCTTTACACATATCGACGGATTTCCGGTCATAACCGGCTTCAAGGAGTTCTGCGGTCACGCCGTCCATACCGATCTTGTCCATCTTATCCAGAATGATAAATACCGAATCGTATTCTGCTTCCGGGAATCCGCAGTATGCTGCCATTGCTTTCAAAATCTTACGGTTATTGATACGAATGGTAAAATTTGTGAAATCCAATTTACCAAGCAATGTCGTCGTTGCCAAGATCAATTCAATCTCTGCCAGGATCGAAGGTTCTCCAAGGATATCGATATCACACTGCATAAACTGGCGGAAACGTCCTCGCTGTGGGCGGTCGGCACGCCATACATTTCCCATCTGAAGGGCTTTAAACGGTGCACTTAACTCATTTGCATGATTGGCATAATATCTTGACAGGGGAACGGTCAGATCATAACGCAGTCCGCTGTCTACCAGATCGGCTTCGCATTCTGCCGTATCCAGTTTCAATTTTTCTCCTCTTTTTAAAATCTTGAAGATCAATTTTTCATTTTCGCCGCCCTGCTTACTGCAAAGACTTTCGATATGCTCTACACAAGGAGTCTCAATCGACGAAAATCCAAAGGTTCCATAAGTTTCTTTGATGAGTCCGATCACATAATCTCGGATTTCCATTTCCTTTGGTAAAATATCTTTCATCCCCGTTACCGGTTTCTTCTTCAATGCCATCACGCATTACCTCCAACTTTCCTTTTTTCTTCTTATCATCTCGTCAATTCTACCAATGTAGTCATCAACGCTTTTTACATTTTCTACTCGTTCCATCCGGTTTTCCTCCGGAAATACGATCTTGGACGAACCTCCGCTGCCAAGTGCCAGGATCGACTGCAGTTCCTCCATAATAAATATGTTATACAAACATTCTTTTCCCGGTTTTGCATAAGCCACATTTTCCTGATTGGTATTTCTCGTCGTATGTGCCTTATTTTTCTGGCGGTACATATAATACGGCTCATATCCGTGTACCCGGCAAAACTGCTCTGCCTCTTTTTGCATCGGTTCGATGCAGGCATCTTCCTCACGCATCTCACCGCCCTGCTCCAGCTGCTCTTTCCGCAATCTGGATGCCCGTTTGATCACCAATGTGTGAACGGTGATACTGTCCGGTTTCAATGCTTCGACTTCCCGCAGTGTCTCTTTAAAATCTTCCAATGTTTCCTCCGGAAGTCCTGCGATCAGATCCATATTGATATTATCAAATCCCAATGTTCTCGCAAGCATAAATTTCTCACGTATTTCCTCTACCGTGTGCTTACGCCCCAAAAGTTCCAGCGTATGCTCTTTCATGCTCTGCGGGTTAATGGAAATTCTTGTCACTCCATGTGTTTTCATGCTCCGCAGTTTGCCCTCGGTAATGCTGTCCGGACGCCCTGCCTCGACGGTAAATTCTTTCGACTGTTCCATCGGAAGATATTTTTCGGTCATCGCCATCAAGCGCTCAAACTGCTCTTCCGATAACGATGTCGGTGTGCCGCCGCCTACATACACACTGACCATCTGCTTGCCGGCCAGCCATTCTTTGCACTGCGTCATCTCTTTTTCCAAGGCATCCAGGTACGCATCCATCTTATCTCGATACCTCCCTGCCGGAAAAGAGGAAAAGGAACAATATGCACAAATTGTCGGACAAAAGGGGATGCCGATGTACACATTCGCACACCTTTCATGCTGCATGCCCTGCGTCAGGGAAAATTCTTTTTTTGCAACATCCATCGCCAGTTTCACTTTGTCATCCCGGCAGAAATATTCTTCTTTTAAAATATCCCAGATCGCTGCCTCTTCTTGTCCCTGCATCATCAGCCGGAGTGGAATCTTCGCAGGCCGGATCCCGGTAAGAATCCCCCACGGAAGTTCTTTTCCCGACTTCGTTTTCAAATATTCATAAGCTTCTTTTTTAATCTGGTTTTTCGTGTATGGATTCGGAAAAAGTTTTTCCCATTTTTTCCCATCCATCTGCCATTTTATCGAATAGCCGTCTTCCGTAGAAACTTCCGGATGTTCGACTACTCTGCACTCTTTTTCCGGATAAAACACCATCGCCAGAGCTTTCATATCATACGAAAACTCCGTTCCGGAAATGTCAACTTCTATCATGAGAATTTCCTCTCTTATGCATACGGATTATTCGCCTGTTCATACTCAATACTTGTCGACGGGCCATGTCCGGAAAACACTTTGGTTTCGCTCGGCAGGGTCAATACTTTTTCCCGTACTGACTGCATCAGATCTTTTTCATTTCCGGTCGGCAGATCCGCTCTTCCGACGGATTCCATAAACAGCGTATCTCCACTGAAAAGCACTTTCTGCTCTTCCAGAAAATAACAGCAGCTTCCTTTTGTATGTCCCGGTGTGTGGATCACTTTCATCGCAATCCCGGCACTCTCAAACTGCTGTCCGTCGTGAAGCCATATGTCTGCTTCCAGTTCTTCTGGTCTTCCGGTCATTGCTGACACATTCATGCGGGCATCCAAAAGCAGTTCTTTCTCGACATCCAGCGCACAGATTTCGCATCGTATCGCATTTTTCAGATCTCTTACTCCCTGAATATGGTCAAAATGCCCATGGGTAAGCAAGATATGATCTAAGATCATTTTCTGATCGCGGATATAATTTGCAATCTTATCTCCGCTGTCGCCCGGATCTACCACAAAACAATGTTCGGAATCCTTTTTATGCACAATATAACAGTTGGTTCCTACACTGCCCACGACGACAGATTCTATGATCAAACCATTGATTTCCATAATCTATCCTTTCTTTTTCCATCGATCAGCCGTTGGAACGTCTCTCGATGTCAATAACACTTTCTACATTTCGAAGTTTTTTTACTAATTTATTGAGTTGTTCCACGCCCCGGGTCTCAAAACCGACCACGATCGTGGCTTTATCCTGCTTGGAAGTCCGGACATTCATGGACTTCACGTCGATTTCATTCTCGGTAAAGATCTTCGATACATCAAACAATACACCACTTCGGTTGTACGAATAAATGACGATCTCGACCGGATAATAATCTTCGTTCTTCTTCGCCTGTGCGCTCCATTCTGCTTCGATCAGACGATTTCTCTCTTCTACCGGCAAATGGATCATATTGACGCAGTCCGTACGATGAATCGAGATACCACGGCCTCTCGTGACAAATCCGACAATTTCATCTCCCGGCACCGGGTTACAGCATCTTGAGAAACGAACCGCAAGATCATCCAGTCCCATAACGACGATTCCGCTCTTTTTGCCGCCACTCTTTGTCGAAGAGGATTCACTTCCCTCTTTTATGCCTTTCGCCTCTTTTGCATTTTCTATCGCCTCTTTCACCTGCTCGTCCGAGACAACACGTTTATTCTTCTTCTCATATTCATAAATGAGTTTATTGATAACTTGGCCTTCCTTCAAGCCGCCATGTCCGATGGCCGCGCAGACGGAATCCCAATCCTTAAATCCATATTTACGTTTGCAGGCTTCTGTATATTCCGGCTTTACATATTTATACAGATCAATGCTTTTTGTTTTTGCATATTGCGCCAGAAGTTCTTTTCCACGCACAATGTTTTCTTCTTTAAACTCGGTACGGAACCACTGATTGATCTTGTTTTTCGCCTGCGTACTCTTGACGATCAACAGCCAGTCACGGCTCGGTCCCTTACTGTTCTGGGAGGTGATGATATCAATCTGGTCTCCATTTTGAATCTGGTAATCCAGTTTAACGATATTTCCATTCACTCTGGCACCTACCATTTTATTCCCGACAGCAGTATGTATCGCATAGGCAAAATCGATCGGTGTCGAACCTGCCGGGAGGGTCTTTACATCTCCATTTGGTGTAAAGCAGTATACACTGTCTGAGAACAGATTCAGATCGCTTTTGATGACACTCAAAAATTCTTTATTGTCCGACATATCCCGCTGCCATTCCAAAATCTGGCGCAGCCATGCCATCTTGGCCTCATCATTTTTAACCTTGGCCTCGCTTCCCTTTGTCTCCTTATATTTCCAATGTGCCGCAATACCATATTCTGCTGTTTTATGCATCTCATATGTGCGAATCTGAATTTCAAATGGCTGTCCGTTTGGTCCGATCAATGTCGTATGCAATGACTGGTAATGATTTGGTTTCGGCATCGCAATATAATCTTTAAAACGTCCCGGAATCGGCTTATACATCTCGTGAATGATTCCAAGAGCCGTATAACACTGCTGCTCTGTATCTACAATAATTCGTATCGCAAACAAGTCATAAATCTGATCCAATGTCTTATTCTGATTTACCATTTTTCGGTAAATACTGAACAGATGCTTCACACGTCCGTCGATTGTTGCCTTGATCTTGGCCTCATCGAGATGTTCTTTGACATCTTCCATGATATCCTTAACAAACGTTTCCTTCTGCACACGCAGATGATTAAATTTGTCATTCAATTCCTTGTAAGCTTCCGGCTCCAAATATTGTAAAGAAAGATCATCCAATTCTACCTTTACTTTGGAAATACCAAGACGATGTGCGATCGGCGCGTAAATGTCCATCGTCTCTCTGGCTTTTTCTTTCTGCTTTTCCGGTTTCATAAATTGCAGTGTACGCATATTATGAAGACGGTCCGCCAATTTTATAATGATAACACGGATATCTTTTGCCATCGCCAAAAACATTTTACGAAGATTTTCCGCCTGCACATCCAGTTTGTCCGCGGAATAGTTCAGCTGGGTCAATTTCGTAACACCATCGACCAAAAGCGCAATCTCCGCACTAAACATCTGAGTAATGTCTTCCACAGTATACGGTGTGTCCTCAATGACATCATGAAGAAGTCCGCCGACAATCGTCTCCTTGTCCATATCCAGCTGTGTCAAAATGATTGCCACACAGACCGGGTGAATCAGATATGGTTCCCCGGATTTTCTTTTTTGATCCTTATGTGCTTCTTTGGCAAGTTCATATGCTTTTCGTATAATCCCCATCTCATCCTGCCTGTTTTCCGCTGTCAACAGCTTTGTCAGCACCTCAAATAACACATCAGGATCTGTAAAATTAGGTGGGATGATGTCCTTCGACAGTTCTCCCGTATCAAATTTTTCAATTAAATCACTACGTTTGTCCTGTTCCATATCTCATCCTGCCTTTCTTTTCTCTATCTGTTTTTGGGCGACCCTAACGTTATTATATAAAAAAATGTCACAAAATGCAACTGTGATTTCATGTTCCAAACTGTTAAGTGCGAAAAAAGGAACGCTTTGAAGCGTTCCTCTCTTTTCATTATTAATATGACTTGCGCATTTTCTGCTCCAGTCGTATTTTATCTGCAATTAAAGCTACAAATTCGGAATTGGTGGGTTTTCCTTTTCCATTACTGACGGTGTAACCAAATAATTCATCAATCGTATCCACTTTTCCTCTGGTCCATGCCACTTCTATCGCATGACGAATCGCCCTCTCAACTCGGCTTGGTGTCGTCTTATGCTGCTTGGCAATGGATGGATACAAAATTTTTGTGATTGAATTCAGCATCTCACCATCATCTACAGACATCATGATCGCATCTCTTAAGTACTGATAGCCCTTTATGTGCGCAGGCACACCAATCTCGTGAATGATCTGTGTTACATCCATTTCCAGATTGTAGCCCTTTTTGTCTGATTCTCGTGATTGATAGTTCATGACAATCGGCAATGCCCCCGGTTTTAATTGCTGTATTTTCGCCTGAATCGTTTCCTTTTCAAATGGCTTTAATACATAGTATGCAGCACCGTATTGGAAAGCGGTCTGCATTACATTTTCTTGAGTAACAGCTGTCACGACAATGAATTTCGGGCGTTTCTCGATTCCCGGTAATCCTTGGCATACTTTCTCCAAAACCAGAAGTCCGTCCATCTTTGGCATGATCAAATCCAAAAATACAACATCCGGTTTGGTTTCGCGGATCATTTCAATAGCCTCCACGCCATTTTCTGCCTGCCCGACAATCTCCACCTCAGTATCTTCCGATAAACTATCTTTGATCAAAGAAATTGTTCTGGCACTGTCGTCTACGATTAGAACCCTAAGCTTGTTCACTCTTTTTACCTCCCATATTAGTGTAGAACAGCAACGTATCATAATTTATTTACGTGCTCCTTTTGCATTATAAATGTTTTTTCCACATTTTGCAATACCAATATATGGAATTTTCCTAATTTCTTTATTTTTTTTTAACATTTTTTCTATATATTTGACAAATTCAGACAAAATCCGACAAAATTCGCATTTTCAAGATCATTTATACGGACGGTAAATCATGTAACCGCCGCCATAATAACCATCCGGTCTGGCTCCCCATGTCTCGTACAAAACCGGTTTCCCATCGCTGTCATAATAAGCAACAACATATCCGGTAAACATTTCTACATGGTAGATTCCCAGATAACGTCCATTATCAGCCCCCGTCTCAAACATCAGATCGCCCGGATTTAACTTCATCTTCTGAATATGGTTTCTTGTATAGGAATTCGTAATCTTCTTCCCATTTGCTTTACACCATTTTGCAAGGTCTGCCGCTACCAGTGCATAATTTCCGCCAATCTTTTTCCCCATCTTACAATAGGCTTTCCAAACAAGAGAACTACAGTCATAATACCCTTTCTGCATTCTCTTTGGCTGACTGTATTTCCATTTTGTTCCAATCATTTTCGCAAAGCGGATCGTTTTTACTTTCTTCGCCGACACAACCGAAACCGCACATCCTACTTTGGCTTCTCCAAAAGAAGCTGTGATCACTGCATTTCCTTTTTTCTTACAGGAAACATGACCATTTTTTGTAACCTTCGCCACTTTTGGATTCGAGGAACTCCAAACCGGTTTCTCCGAAGTTCCTTTGATTTTCAGTTGAACTTTTCTCCCCTTTGCCTGCACCATTCCCTGCTTCGAAATGGTAACATTTTGAATATTCACTTCCAGTTTGAATTCTTTTCCATTGATGGTCAACGTCAATGTTGTCTTTCCGTAATTATAAAAACTGAGTTTGATCCGGTTCTCTTCCAAAGTGCAATTTACATCAACACCGGCATTACTGGATTGAACGGAAAAATTTGAATTATCCTCTGACAATACGATGCCTGCCGGCACATTTTGCAATGCTACCGAAGTTTCAAAATTAACATAACCGGAATAGATTCCTTTGACCGAATTTTTTTCCAGTGTCACATTAGTCATATCCACCACAACCGTAACATCGCATCGACCGGAAAAATACATATTGTAGGTTCCATACGTTCCCTGAATGGAAACCGTCGCCTCTCCTGGTGCAACCGCCGTAAAGGAACCGTCTGCATTCATCTGAAGAACTTCACTGTTACTCGTGCTTATTGAGGTTACCTGAAGCGTGGTAACGGCACTGCCATCCATCGGATCTGTCAATCCCGTGAGATCATAGGTAAATGTTCCCTGTTTTCCAACGGTCATCGTCATCTCTGCATACTCTCCATTCTGAATCCGGTAAATACTCTTCCCATCTGCCTGATCTTCTGTCATCATCGCCTGTGCCGGGGTGTGGACAACCAGGATACAAAAGATTGCCGCTGCTATCGCCCACATTGCTTTTTGCATCGTATTTTTCATTTTCGTTCTCTCCATTTCATTGTAATTTTCTTTATCTTAGCAGATTTTCTAGGAAATATCAAATTAGGTTATTTTTTACAGGTGTACTTATCAGAAAAATAGGACTATCATTTTCCATTCGGGACCGCTTCCGCTTAGAAAAACACGGGTCTTTGACACTTTGTTTGCCCCTTGATTTTCACAATCCCCTACACCACAGCCCTTTGAGGCTTATTTTTTTGTCAAATTTTTATTTTTTCTCTGTACTCTTTTGTACTCTTGTGATATAATAGATATATATATTTATA